>Ga0209347_1000338_pt1 | contig 126492 bp, 117 predicted proteins | sample AutmiccommuBRH23_FD_187382 | JGI IMG/M metagenome (GOLD analysis project Ga0209347, IMG submission 187382) | Deep subsurface microbial communities from Mt. Terri, Switzerland - Autotrophic microbial communities BRH/23 (SPAdes) (version 2) | ecosystem: Environmental > Aquatic > Deep subsurface... | reverse complement strand
CCCCCCGCGCCCGCCGCGCCTGCGGCGCGCGGCGCCCGGCCTCAGGGCAGTGCTGCCCGCAATCCGGCCTCGAGGGCCGCGACGTCGGGCGCCACCCCGAGATAGCCGCGCAGCGACGGCTCGGCGAAGCCCTCGGCGACAACGTGCTCGATCAGGGCCAGCAGCGGCGCCCAGTAGCCCGCGGTATCGAGCAGCCACACCGGCTTGGCGTGCAGACCCAGTTGCCGCCAGGTGAGCACCTCGAAGAACTCGTCCAGCGTGCCGGCGCCGCCGGGCAGCACCACCACCGCGTCGGCGTTCATGAACATCACCTTCTTGCGCTCGTGCATGGTCTCGGTGACGATGGTGCCAGCGCGGGCGGGGCCGGCGGCCTCGCGCCCGAGCAGATGGGTGGGGATGACACCCAGCGTCTCGGCACCGCCGGCGGCGGCCGCGTCCGCCATCGCGCCCATGATCCCGACATCGCCGGCGCCGAACACCAGCCGCCAGCCGTTGGCCGCGATCATCGCGCCCACCTCGTGCGCGGCCGCCGCGAAACCGGGCCGCAGCCCGTTCCGCGCGCCGCAATAGACACAGATCGACCGTTTTGCGCCCGTGGTCATGCGTTTGCCTCTTGTGAGGGGTGCTTTGATCCCTGATATCGGCGCTGCTAGGGTCGAACAAGCCACCATTCCGGGGGGACGGTGGCGAGTGGGTGATTGCATGACGGAACCGACGCGGTGGGGCGGTGGAAAGGGCGCGCTGGCGGGCGCGGGCGCGGTTGCGGTCGTTGCGGTGGTCGCGGCGCTTCTGTGGCCCGAGGCGCCGTCCCCCGACGATGCGCCCGCCGCCCCCGATGCCCCCGGCGCCCCGGTGGCCGAATTGCCCGGCGCCGGCGCCCCGGCCGCGGAGGGCGGGCCGCCCGATGGCGCAGCGCCGGATGCCGTGGCGGAAGCCCCCGCCGATGCCGCCGCTGCCCCCGCGCCGGACGATGCCGGGGCCGACGCCGCCGCGCCGGACGATGCCGGGGCCGACGCCGCCGCGGTGCCCACGCCCGGCCCGATCGAGCCCGGCTTCGACCTCGTGCGCGTCGAGGCCGACGGGCAGGCGCTTGTGGCCGGCTCGGCCGCGCCGGGGGCGCTGGTCGAGGTGCTGCTCGACGGCGACGTGGTGGCCGAGGCGGTGGCCGATGGCAGCGGCAATTTCGTCGCGCTGTTCACCGCCGCGCCGGCCGAGATCCCGCGGGTGCTGTCGCTGCGGTCCAGGCTGCCCGGCGCGGACGCCTTCGTGGCCTCGGCGGCGAGCGTGATCATCGCGCCGCGCCCGCAGGTCGTGGCCGAGGCCGACACCGACACCGACACCGGCGCGGCGCCGGCCCCGGGCCGCGACGTCGCCGCCACGCCCAACGGCGCCGGCGACGGCACGCCCGAGGGGGATGCCGGCGAGATCGCCCGCGCCGGGGCGGAGGCCCCCGCCGTCCCCGAAACGCCCGCCGACGCCGATGTCGGCCGCAGCGACGCGCCCGCGACGCAATCCGCCGATGCCGGGCAGGCCGCGCCCGATGCGGCTTTCCCCGGCGGGGCAGGGGCGCCGTCCACCCGCACCGCCGAGGCCGATGCCGCACCGGCGCACACGACCGGCGCGCCCGAGGCCGCCCCGCAGGCGGCCCCGCCCGATGCCCCCGAGGGGGCCACCGCGTCAGGCGAAGCCGCTGACGAAACCCCGAACGAACCCGCAGACGAGATCGTGACCGCCGACGCCGGCACCAAGCCCGAGACCTTGCCCGCGCCCGGCGCTGCCACCGGGGCCACCGACACCCCGGACGAGACCGCGGCCGCCAGCGTCTCCACCCGAACCGCGACCGGCGACACCGACCGGGCCGCCGCCGTCCCTGCCGAACCCGAGACGCCGGGCGACACCGCGACCGCCGAGGCCAGCGGGGCAGGTGACACGCCCGCCGCGCCCGAGGCGCCGGACGAAACCGCGACGGCCACGCCCCCCGCCGGGGCGCCGGGCGACAGCGCGCCGGGCAAGCCCTCCGGCGAGACGCCGGGCGACAGCGCGACGGCCGAGGCCAGCGGGGCCGACGACACGCCAGCCCCCACCGAGGCGCAGGAGACGACCGCAACCGCCGACGCCGCCGGGGCAACCGACACGCCCGCCGCACCCGAGGCGCGGGAGACAACCGCGACCGCCGACGCCAGCGCGCCCACCGACGCCCCGACGCTCGACCCCGCGGCGACGCGCATCGCCGAGGCGCCGGCCGCCCCCCGGCCCGACGGCGCCGCGCCGTTGTCGGCGCCGGTGATCGAGGCGCCGGGGCCGGCCGACAATGCGCCGGCGCTGTTTCTGGCCGACGAAAGCGGCGTGCGGCTGATCCAGCCGCCCGGCCGCCAGGACAGCCCGCCCGCGGCGCCCCGGATCGTGCGCATCGACGCGATCAGCTACGCCCCGGGCGGCGACGTGGTGCTGGCCGGGCGCGGGCTGCGCGACTCGGTGGTGCGCATCTACCTCGACAACCGCGCCGTGGCGACGGCGCGGATCTCGGCCGAGGGGCTGTGGCAGGCGACGCTGCCGCAGATCGACACCGGCACCTACGTGCTGCGCGCCGACCAGCTCGACCCCGACGGCGCTGTCAGCGCCCGCTTCGAAACCCCGTTCCGCCGCGAAGACCCCGCCCGCCTCGCCGCCGCCGCCGAGGCGGTGGCCCGCGCCGGCCAGGATCCCGCCCTCGCCCCGGTCGAGGCGGTGACGGTGCAGCCGGGCAACACCCTGTGGGGGATCTCGCGGCGCAACTACGGCCGCGGCGTCCTCTATGTCCACATCTTCGAGGCCAACCGCGACCAGATCCGCGACCCCCACTGGATCTATCCCGGGCAGGTGTTCACGGTGCCCGAACTGGGCGAGGCGGGCGCCACCGCCACCCCCTGACGGCCCCGGCCGGGGCGCGGCGCGGCCGCGGGGCGCGCAGCGTTCCGGCCGCCGGCTCTGGCCATCCCCGCCCGGCCGCCCTAGGTTGCGCCGGGCAGCCACCCGGACAGGACAGCATGGCAGACATCGCCCCGCCCGACGCCGATCCCGCCATCGACACCCGCAGCGCCGAGGCCCGCGTCATCGCCCGGGTCGCGCCCTACCTGTGGCCGCGGGGCCAGGGATGGGCCAAGCGGCGGGTGGTCGCGGCGCTGGTGCTGCTGGTGGTCTCCAAGCTGATCGCGGTGGGCACGCCGCTGCTTTACAAGGCCGCGGTCGACGCGCTGGCCGGCGACGCCGGCTCGGCGGCGTGGCTGCTGGCGGTGGGCGCGGTCGGGCTGACGGTCGCCTACGGGGTGGCGCGGCTGATGAGCGTGGGCTTCCAGCAATTGCGCGACGCGGTGTTCACACGGGTGGCGCAGCGGGCGCTGCGGCTGCTGGCGGTCGAGACCTTCTCGCACATCCACCGGCTGTCGCTGCGCTACCACATCACCCGGCGCACCGGCGGGCTCAGCCGGATCATCGAGCGCGGGGTGAAGGGCGTCGACTTCCTGATGCGGTTCCTGATCTTCTCGGTCGGGCCGCTGGTGCTCGAACTGGTGCTGGTCTGCGCGATCTTCTACGCGATGTTCGACATCCGCTATGTCGCGGTCGTCGCGGTGACGATCGCGATCTACGTGTGGTTCACCTTCAAGGTCACCGCGTGGCGGGTGAAGATCCGCAAGGTGATGAACGATCAGGACACCGACGCCAACCAGAAGGCCGTCGACAGCCTGCTGAACTTCGAGACGGTGAAGTATTTCAACGCCGAAGCGCGCGAGGCGGCGCGCTACGACGGCGCCATGGCGCTTTACGAGGATGCCGCGATCCGCACCAACACCTCGCTCGCGTTCCTCAACTTCGGCCAGGCGGCGCTGATCACCGCGGGGCTGGTGGTGGTGATGGTGATGGCCGCCACGGGGGTGCAGAACGGCACCCTGACGGTGGGCGATTTCGTGATGGTCAACGCCTACATGATCCAGATCACCATGCCGCTGAACTTTCTCGGCACCGTCTACCGCGAGATCCGCCAGGCGCTGGTCGACATGGCCGAGATGTTCACCCTGCTCGACCAGCCCGCCGAGGTCACCGACGCGCCCGATGCCGCGCCGCTGGCGGTTTCGGGCGGCGCGATCGAGTTCGACGCGGTGGAATTCGGCTACGACGCGGCGCGCCCGATCCTCAAGGGCATCTCGCTGTCGGTGCTGCCGGGGCAGCGGGTGGCGATCGTCGGGCCCTCGGGGGCGGGCAAGTCCACCATCGCGCGGCTGATGTTCCGCTTCTACGACGTCACCGGCGGCGCCATCCGCATCGACGGGCAGGACCTGCGCGGCGTCACCCAGGCCAGCCTGCACGCCGCCATCGGGGTGGTGCCGCAGGACACGGTGCTGTTCAACGACACCATCCGCTACAACATCGCCTACGGCCGCGACGGCGCCTCCGAGGCCGCGATCGTGGCCGCCGCGAAGGCCGCGCGCATCCACGATTTCATCGCCGCCCTGCCCGAGGGCTACGACACCCAGGTGGGCGAACGCGGGCTGAAGCTGTCGGGGGGCGAGAAACAGCGGGTGGGGATCGCGCGGACCCTGCTCAAGGATCCGCCGATCCTGATCCTCGACGAGGCAACCTCGGCGCTCGACACCCAGACCGAGCGCGACATCCAGGTCTCCCTGCGCGAGATGGGGCAGGGGCGCAGCGTGCTGATGATCGCGCACCGGCTGTCGACGATCGCCGACGCCGACCTGATCGTGGTGCTCGACGCCGGCCGGATCGTCGAGCGCGGCACCCATTCCGACCTTGTCGCGCGCGGCGGCCGCTATGCCGCGATGTGGCAGCGCCAGAGCGCGGAAGAGGAAGAAGCTGCATGAGCGGCGGCAGGGCAGGCGCTTTGCCCCTCTTGGCCTTCGGCCGTTCGCCTGTTGCGCCTCACACCCCAGAGTGTTTCGGCCAGGAAGAAGCGCACAGGTCCATTCTTCATCTTGGCACAAATACTCCCGCCGGAGGCGTCCGACGCTGCCGCGGGCGGGGGGAGGTTCGATGAGCGCGGGGTCGGACTGGGTCACGCGGCCCGCGCACCGTGCCTGGCTCATGGCCGAGGCGCGGCGGCTGATCGACTTCTTCGTGCCGGCGGCGATCGACCCCGCGGGCGGGTTCTTCGCGCTGGGTGCCGACGGCCGGCCGCGGCCGCGCCCCTCGGTGCGCCACCTGCACGAGACCGCGCGGATGGTGCATTGCGCCGCCATCGCCGACCTTCTGGGCCTGCCCGGCGCGGCCGAGGCGCTCGACCACGGGATGGATTACCTGTGGCGCGCCCACCGCGACCCGGTGCGCGGCGGCTATGCCTGGGCGATGGGCGACGACGGGCCGCTGGACGCCACGCGGATGGCCTATGGCCACGCCTTCGTGCTGCTGGCCGGGGCCTCGGCGAAGCTGGCCGGCCACCCCGACGCCGACCGGCTGATCGGTGACGCGACCGAGGTGCTCTGGGCCCGCTTCTGGGAGGACGGGCCCGGCGCCGTGGCCGAGGATTTCACCCCCGACTGGGCCGAGGTCGCGCCCTATCGCGGCCAGAACGCCAACATGCACCTGGCCGAGGCGCTGATGGCGGCGTTCGAGGCCACCGGCGAGCGGCCCTATCTCGACCGCGCCACGCGCATCGCCGGGCTGATCGTGAACCGTCACGCCCGCGCCGCCGGCTGGCGGGTGCCCGAGCATTACACCCCGGCGTGGCAGGTCGACCGCGCCTATGCGGGCGACCCGATGTTCCGCCCCGCCGGCACCACCCCCGGCCACGCGCTGGAATGGGCGCGGCTGATGGTGCAGATGTGGCACCTGACCGGGCGCAAGGACGGCTGGATGACCGAGGCCGCGGAGGGGCTGTTCGCCACCGCCTGCGCGCGTGGCTGGGCGCCGGAGGGGGGCTTTTACTACACGCTGGGCTGGGACGACCGGCCCGACCGCGCCGAGCGGTTCTGGTGGCCCTGCGCCGAGGGTATCGGCGCGGCGGCGGTGCTGCGGGCCGCGCTTGCGACCGACGCGGCCGAGGACTGGTATCGGCGCATCTGGGGGTTCGTGGCGCGCCGGCTGATCGACCGGCAGGGCGGCGGCTGGTTTCCCGAACTGGGCCGCGACCTGGCGCCGGTGGCGACGGTGTTTCGCGGCCGCCCCGATCTTTACCACGCGCTGCAGGCGTGCCTGATCCCGCTGCTGCCGCCCGACCGCTCGATCGTGGCCGGGCTGGCACGGGCCGCGTCGGGCGATGATTCGACCCGATTTGCGATCTGAAGCGCACAATCCCCGGCGCGCCGGCGGGATTGGTTCCGCTTCGCAAACGTCACCTGGCCGCAAAGTTGCCGCATTGATGTCTGGCCGAGTCGCCTTTGGATGGCGAAATTGTGGCGAGGGCGACCGCCCTTCTTGCAAGCGCAGGTTGAAAGCCGGCCACGCCCCGGCCCCTGTTCTGGTTGGCGGCATGACGGTAACTTGCTGACAAGGCGCGCATATCGGCCGCATGGCGCGGTTCGGCCCGGCGCGCGCGCCCCTGCGCCCCGCGCCGCGCAGCCTGCCCGAATTTCGCCCGATCCGGCCGGAAATCGCTTTGAAGCTGCCGCAATCGCGCCACTTTTCGCTTCCGTCCCCCCGGACCGAGGGCTACCTTCAATCTGCCTACTGGGGGGCAATGACTGATCGGCCAAGGGGCGGCCGCGTTCCTGCATCGGGTATGCAGGGGCAGCCTGCGTGCGACTTTTTTCGGGTCTTCCGGACTTCCGTCGCATGGCATGCGGATCGACCACCGGCGTTGCCGGGGGGCGGGACGCTGCGCGCATGGCACGCCCGTTCCCGATTCGACGCGGCACGCATCCAGGCCCGGCCATTGTCTCCTCGTGATCGACGACGACGAGACATCCATCGGCCGGGAGCAACCATGCGACGCATCACCACCCCCCTAGATTTCGACCGGTCCGGGTGCCGTGCCGCCGGCCGCACATTCATTGGCGGGGATGACCCGCAGCAGTTGGTTTCGCGCCGCCGCGCCGCAAGGAGTAATTGACATGTCAGATCCCAGGAACCCCGAAGCGATCCTCGTGCCCGAGACCGGGGCCGATTGCGCGCCCGACCCGGTGCTTGACGGCGTGGTCGAGGGCACCGCGGGTGCCGATCTGATCGACGCCGCCTACACCGGCGACCCCGAGGGCGACATGATCGACGGCGGCGACGCCATCGACCCGGCGGCCGGCCCCGACGACGACGTGGTGTCGGCCGGCGACGGCGCCGACACCGTCGCCGCGGGCGCGGGCGACGATTCGGTGTGGGGCGGCGCCGGCGACGACGTGATCGACGGCGGGGCGGGCGACGACACGCTGGTGGGCGGCTCGGGCGCCGACACCGTGACCGGCGGCACCGGCGACGACCTGATCATGGGCGACGGCAACGACAACCCCGGCGGCGACAACGCCGGCGAGGTGATCTTCGAGACCGAGGAAGCCGGCTTCATCAACGTGCTCGGGATCTACCAGGTCGATCCCGAGACGGGCGAGATCTTCAACGTCCAGATCGCCTTCCCCGAGGTGAACCTTGCCAGCGAGGGCGGGCCGCTCAACCCCGGCGACAGCTTCGCCTATGACATGGGCGCGGGCGCCACGGTGGGCACGTTCATCGTCACCGACGGCTTTTCGCTCAACAACCTCGCCGGGCTCGGCGCGGGCAGCTTCGTGTTCGAGAACGCCGCCGGCGGCACCGCCGTGCTGGGCGATGCGACGCCGGTTCTGGTGCACATCGCCGAGGACGGCACCCGCACCGAGATCGACGGCGCGACCTACCATTCGGCCGCGTTCGGCGACAACGCCGCGATGAACCCCGATGGCCTCGTGCACGTGCGGGGCCTGTCCGACAACGGCGACGGCAGCTTCACCATCGGCTTCGAGGATTTGCCGGACCTTGGCGATCAGGATTTCGACGATCCGGTCATCACCGTAAGGCTGACCGAGGGCTCGACCCTGCTCACCCCCGACCTCGACGCGACCAACGATCCCGACGACGGCTCGCCCGGGCCCGACGTGCTGGACGGCGGCGACGGTGACGACACCATCGACGGCGGCGAGGGCGACGATACCATCACCGGCGGCGACGGCGACGACAGCGTGACCGGCGGCGACGGCGACGACGACATCGACACCTCGGGCCCGGATGCGGCGCCCGACCGCGGCGGCCCCGGCGTCGACCCCGACGAAGACCCCGAGAACGACCGTGACTGGGTCGATGGCGGCGACGGCAACGACAATATCACCACCGGCGACGACCGCGACACGATCACCGGCGGCGCCGGCGACGACACCATCGACAGCGGCATCGACGATGACCTGGTGGACGGCGGCGACGGCAACGACGTGATCACCGGCGGCGAGGGCAACGATACCGTCGACGGCGGCGCCGGCGACGACATCATCGACACCTCCGGCCCCGATCACCCGAGCTTCGACGCCCCGCTGCCCGACCGCGGCTTCCCGCCGCTGGTGCCCGCCGACGCCGACCCCGACAACGACCATGACGTGGTCTCGGGCGGCGACGGCAACGATCTGATCGCCACCGGCGACGACAACGACACCATCGACGGCGGCGCCGGCAACGACACCATCGACGCCGGCATCGACGACGACCTGGTGACGGGCGGCGACGGCGACGACCTGATCATCGGCGGCGAAGGCTCCGACACCATCGACGGCGGCGCCGGCAACGACACCATCTGGGGCGGCCTCGACCCGTCGCTGCCGGATGCGCTGAACATCCCCGACGCGACCGACCCGGTGCCCGACAACGGCCGTGACCTGATCGACGGCGGCGACGGCAACGACGTCATCTTCGGGCAGGACGACGACGACACCATCTTCGGCGGCGCGGGCGACGATACCATCGACGCCGGCATCGACGACGACGTGGTCGACGGCGGCGCCGGCAACGATGTGATCACCGGCGGCGACGGCACCGACACCCTGTCGGGCGGCGACGACCGCGACACCTTCCTTGGCGCCGGCAACGGTGACGAGATCCACGGCGGGTCGGGCGGCGACGACTTCGACCGCCTCGATCTGACCGGGCAGGGGCCGTTCCGCCTGGTCGACGTGGTCACCGACAGCGATGGCAACGGCATCGACGGCACCGTCCAGTTCCTCGACGGCGACGACAACGTCATCGGCAGCGCCATCTTTACAAACATCGAGGAAATCGTGCCCTGTTTCACCCCCGGAACCGCCATCGCCACCCCGCGCGGCGAGGTTGCGGTGCAAGACCTCAAGGTAGGCGACCTGGTGGTCACCCGCGACAACGGCCTGCAACCGATCCGCTGGATCGGCCGCAAGACGCTGGACCGCCGCGCGCTCACCGCCAATCCGCACCTCAAGCCGATCCTGATCCGCGCCGGCTCGCTCGGGCAGGGCCTGCCGGAGCGTGACATCATGGTCAGCCCCAATCACCGGATGCTGGTCGCGAACGAGCGCACCGCGCTCTATTTCGCCGAGCACGAGGTGCTGGTGGCGGCCAAGCATCTGGTCAACCACCGCGGCGTGCATGAAATCGACCCGATCGCGGTCACCTACATCCATTTCATGTTCGACCGCCACGAGGTGGTGCTTGCCGATGGCGCGTGGAGCGAAAGCTTCCAGCCCGGCGACTACACGCTGAAGGGCCTTGGCAACGCCCAGCGCAACGAGATCCTGGAGCTGTTCCCCGATCTCGTCACCCCCGCCGGGCGCGAGGCCTATGGCTCGGTGCGCAAGACGCTCAAGCGGTTCGAGGCGCGGCTGCTGGGCTGACGCGGCAAGGCATTGCAGCACATCGTCGCCGGGGTGTCGGCGGCGGTGCGGGCGGGGCGCGGATTTCCGCGCCCCGTTTCCGTCGTGCCCGGGCGCGGATTTCCGCGCCCCGTTGCCGTTATGCCCGGGCCGGGTGGACAGCGGCCGGCCACCCTGCCACCATGGGCCCGGCAACGCGGAGGGCGGATCATGGCACGATGGCCGGGGCTGCTGGCGTTACTCTTCTACGGGTTCGGCGCGGCGGATTACCTCATGGTGCGGCTGGAGTTCCAGCCGTGGATGCGGCTGATCAGCCCCGACCAGGCGGCGTGGATCGCGGGCCAGCCGGCGTGGGTTTCGCTGGCCTGGGCGGTGGCGGTGTGGGGCGGGCTTGCCGGCGCGCTGCTGTGGCTGACCGACACCGCCGGCACGGTGCTGACGCTGGCGCTGGCGGCGGTGGCGACGCTGGCGCTGGCGGTGCACGCGCTGGTGCTGGCCTCGCCGCCGCTGGCCACGGTGGGCGGGGCCGAGGCGGTGGCGCCGATGATCGTGGTGGCGGCGGTTTCGGTGCTGCTGTGGCTGTGGGCGCGGGCGCTGCGCCGGCGCGCGCTGCGCCATCCCTTCGGCAAGCCCTGAGCCGTCACGCCGGGGCAAGGCCCACCGGCGGCGGCAGGCCGGCGCCCTGCGGCGCGTCGGCGGCGGTGCGGCGCAAAGCATTGGAAAGGCGGGCGAAGCCGTCGCCCGAGGCGTCGTGCAGCAGGTGGCGGTAAAGGCCGAAGGCGCCGGGCCGCAGATAGCCCGACCAGTGGCACACCCTCGCCCGTGGCGGCGCGATGCGGTGGCCGAGCGTGGCCAGCGCCGCCAGCGTCGGCCCGTCGTCGAGGTCGATGTCAAGCCAGCGCGCCACCCCCGGCAGACCGCGCCCCAGCACCGCGTCGCGCGGCGCGGGCGCCCGCGCGAGGGCTGCGAAGGCGGCGTCGAAGGGGGCGTTGGCGCGGGCGGTGACGGCCAGCACCTCGGCCCCGCGCGCGGCGGGGGCGGCCAGCGCGGCGCGGGCGCGGCTGCGAAACTCGGCCGGCGACAGCACGATGACGCGCCCCACCCGGCCCGCCGGCGCCGCCGCGATGCCGGCCAGCGCCACCCGCGCGCCGAGGCTGTGGGCGATCAGGTGCACCGGCCGGCCCGGCGCCGCCGCGTCAAGCGCCGCGATCAGCGCGCCCAGCGCCGCCCCCGCCCCCTCGGCCGCGCGCAGCGCCCGCCACAGGGTGCCGCGCGCCGGCCAGCCGAACCCGATCGCCAGCCCCGCCCCCGGCGCGGTCAGCCGCAGATGGTGCGGCCACGAACGCTGGCGCGGCCCGGTGCCGGGCCGGCGCGCGCCGAACAGGGCCGCGTGGGGGTCGGCGCCGGCCACCCCGGGCGCGTAGCGGTAGCCGTGCACCATCACCACCAGCGGCCCGTCGCCGGCGGCGGCAAGCGCGCCGTCCAGCGCCGCGTCGAGCGTGATGCCATCGGCCACCGGCGCGGGCCGGCCGTCGCTGGCCAGAAGGTGCAGCAATGCCATCCCTGCCCCCACATCTTGTGGTGCAGACCCTGCCGCACCCCTGCAAAAGCCCGGTGACGGAAGCATGTCGTCCCCGTGACGGTGGGGGGAATCCGCGCCGATGGTATCTGATTGGTTTGACAAAGGGCTGGAACCGGCGTTATTCCTGCCCCATCCGGGGGGATCGCGATGGCGCAACTGTCGCTCGAGGGAATCGTCAAGCGTTTCGGTGCCGAGCAGGTTCTGCACGGCATCGACCTCGATATCCGCGACCGCGAGCTGGTGGTGTTCGTCGGCCCCTCGGGCTGCGGCAAGTCCACGCTGCTGCGCCTGATCGCGGGGCTCGACCCGATCACCGCCGGCACCTTCCGCCTCGACGGGCGGGTGATGAACGACGTCGCCCCCTCGCGCCGCGGGATCGCGATGGTGTTCCAGTCGTATGCGCTTTACCCGCACATGGACGTGTTCGAGAACATGGCCTTCGGCGCCCGCCTGATGGGCCTGACCGAGGCCGAGGTGCGCGCCCGCATCGACGAGGCGGCGGCGATGCTCAAGCTCGAGGCGCTGCTCAAGCGCCGCCCGCGCGAATTGTCGGGCGGTCAGCGCCAGCGGGTGGCGATCGGGCGCGCGCTGGTGCGCAAGCCGCGGGTGCTGCTGCTGGACGAGCCGTTGTCGAACCTAGACGCGGCGCTGCGCTCGGACGTGCGCCTCGAGATCGCGCGGCTGCACCGCGAGATCGGCGGCACCACGATCTACGTCACCCACGACCAGGTCGAGGCGATGACGCTGGCCGACCGCATCGTGGTGATGAACGCCGGGCGCATCGCGCAGGTGGGCACCCCGCGGCAATTGTTCGAGACCCCGGCCGACACCTTCGTGGCCACCTTCATCGGCTCGCCCCGGATGACGCTTCTGACGCTGGGCGGGCGGGGCGGGCGCTTCGGGCTGGACGGCGCGGGCGAGGTCGCGCTGCCCGGCGCGCCGGCGCGGCCAAGCCTGGTGGTGGGCGCGCGCCCCGACGCCTTCACGCTGGGCCCCGAGGGCGGCGAGGGGTTCGTGGCCACCGTCGACTATTCCGAATACCTCGGCGACGATGCCTTCGTCTACGCCCGCCTGCCCGACGGCACGCTGGTGACCGTGCGCATCCCCCCCGACGCCACCCGCGCGCCGGGCGAGGCGGTGCGCCTGATCCCGCGCGCGGAGGCACTGCATTATTTCGACCCGGCCACCGGCACCCGCCTTTCGGCCGCCTGACAGGGAGTGAGAGACATGACCACAATCGCCCAAAGAACCGCGCTGGCCGCCGTGGCCGCCAGCCTGGCCGCGCCGGCCTTCGCGCAGGAGATCAGCTTCTGGTCGTGGCGGCAGGAGGACCGCGCCGTCTACGAAGAGATCATCGCCGCGTTCGAGGCGCAGAACCCCGGCATCGACGTGACCTTCGAGGCGTTCGAGGCGTCAAGCTATGCCACCGTGCTGTCGACCGCGCTGGCGGCCGAGCAGGGGCCGGATGCGATGATGGTGCGCGCCTATGGCGCGTTCGAGGCGGTGGCCGGCGCCGGCTATCTGATGCCGCTCGACGCCTCGGTGGTGCCGGGGCTGGCGAACCTGCCGGCCGATGCCGTCGCCGCCGAAACCCTGCGCGCGGATGGCAAGGTTTACGCCGTGCCCTTCGCCTCGCAGACCATGCTGGTGGTCTACAACAAGGACATCTACGCCGACCTCGGGCTGTCGGTGCCGCAGACCTGGGACGAGTTGCTGGCCAATTCCAAGGCGATCGAGGACGCGGGCCTGTTCGCCTTCGCCAACGGCACCGCGACGGCGTGGCAGAACGAAACCATCGTCTCGGCGCTGACATCGTCGCTGGTCGGGCGCGAGTTCTTCGCCTACGTGCAGGCGGGCGCGGCCGATTTCACCGATCCGCGCTATGTCGGCGGGCTCGAGGCGCTGGTCGAGGTGTCGGAGTATTTCCCCGACGGCTTCATCGGGCTCGACTATGCGTCGGCGCAGCAGCTTTTCGCCTCGGGCATGGCGGCGATGTTCGCCGGCGGCTCGTTCGAGCTTGCGAACTTCCGCAGCCAGAACCCCGAGATCGAGCTTGGCGTCTTCGCCGCGCCGGGGCGCGATGCGGCGGACGAGAAGCTGGTGGGCATCTTCTTCGATGGCGGCTATGCCGGCAACGCCAGGACCGAGCATCCCGAGGCGGTGCAGAAATGGCTCGCCTTCCTCGCCACGCCCGAGTTCGGGCAGATGTTCGCCAACCAGCTTGGCAACATCTCGCCCATTCCCGGCGTGACCTTCGAGAACTCGCTGCTGCAGGACGTGGCGGCGCTGAACGCCCATTCGGTGCCCTACATCATGCTCACCGACTTCCGCTATCAGGAGCCTTCGGGCTCGGTCCTGCTGCAGGGCGCGGTGCAGAAGATGCTGGCGGGCGAGGCGACGCCCGAGGATGCGGCGGCCGAGGTGACCGCCGGCATCGCCACCTATCACGAGCCGTTCCGGAACTGAGCCGCCGCCGGGGGCGCCGCCACCGGCGCCCCCCGCACGCCCCACCGCCACACCACCCTGGGAGACGCGGATGCCCCGCCTGCGCCTGACCGGCCGCGGCCTGTGGATCACGGCCCTGATCGTGCCGCCGCTGGCGGTGATGGTCACCTTCGTCGCCTGGCCGATCCTGTCGGCGCTGGCCTATGCCTTCTACGACTGGAACGGCCTGGCGCGGGGCGAATTCGTCGGCTTCGACAATTTCCGCCGCATCCTGTTCGACGAACCCTGGGCCGGCTGGACGCGCAACGCCTTCCGCCACAACGTCATCGTGTTCCTCACGCTGATGGTGGTGCAGAACGGCGCCGGCTTCGTGCTCGCCTACGCGCTGTGGCGCGAGCCTTGGGGCGCGGCCTTCCACCGCGTCGCGGTGTTCCTGCCGGTGATCCTGTCGACGGTGATCATCGGCTTTCTGTGGAAGCTGTTCTTCCATCCGCTGTTCGGGGTCGTCAACCAGTCGCTCAAGGCGATCGGGCTGGGGTTTCTGGCGCAACCCTGGCTTGGCCAGTCGGAAACCGCGCTGGGCGCGCTCATCTTCGTCAACGCCTGGGCCTGGGTCGGGTTTCCGACGCTGGTGTTCCTGGCCGGCATGCAGCGCATCCCGCCCGAACTGCTGGACGCCGCGCGGATGGAGACCGACAGCGAATGGGTGGTGGTGCGCAAGATCGTGTGGCCGCTGGTCGCGCCCTCGGCCACGATCGTGTTCATCCTGCTGTTCATCGGCTCGTTCAACTGGTTCGAGCTGCCCTACATCATGGTCGGGCTTGACGGCTCGCCCTTCGGGTCGACCGACGTGCTGGGCCTTTACTTCTACCGCACCGCCTTCGGCAACCAGTCGGCCGGGGTGCAGGATTTCGGCACCGGCAGCGCGCTGGCGGTGCTGACGTTCCTGTTCATCGCCGTGGTTGCGGCGTTCTGGACGATCCACCTGCGCAAGCGCGAGGTGCAGGTATGAGCGCGCGCGCCGAGGCCCCCGGCGGGCGCGGAGTGCTGGCCACGCTGGGCCTTGGCGGGCTGATGCAGATCATCCTGATCGCCAATTCGTTCCTGATGCTGTTCCCGGTGGCGATCATGATCGCCTCGGCGTTCAAGGGGAACATGGAGATCTTCCAGGCCCCGTTCGCGCTGCCCGACGTCACCAACCTGTCGAACTTCGCGAAGATCTGGGCCGAGACGCGGTTCGTGCGCTATTTCGCCAATTCGCTGGTGGTCACCGGCACCTCGATCGCGCTGATCCTGTCGCTGGGCACCATGGCCGCCTATGCCATCGGGCGCTACGAGTTTCGCGGCGCGTCGGTGCTGCTGCTGTTCTTCATGGCCGGGCTGACGCTGCCGCTCAAGCTCGCGATCATCCCGCTGTTCGTGCTGTTCCGCGACCTCGGCATCCTCAACACGCAATTGTCGCTGATCGCGGTCTATACCGCGATGGGGCTGCCCTCGACGGTGTTCATCATGACCGGCTTCATCCGCTCGCTCCCGCGCGAGTTGGAGGACGCGGCGCGCATGGACGGCGCCAGCGAGGCGCGGATCATGTGGAAGATCATGCTGCCGCTGGCGCGCCCGGCGATGGTGATCGCGATGATCCACAACCTCGTGCCGATCTGGAACGACTTCTTCTTTCCGCTGGTGTTCATCCAGTCCGACCGCCTCAAGACCCTGCCGCAGGGGCTGACCACCTTCATGGGCGAATACACCACCGACTGGGGGGTGATGTTCGCCGGGCTCACGCTGGCCGCGGCCCCCATCACGCTGCTATACATCGCGTTGTCGAAGCAGTTCATCAACGGCATGACCTCGGGGGCGATCAAATGAGCTTGTTGGCACGCGGGCTGATCGTTTCCTGCCAGGCGCGCGTGGACAACCCGCTGCACGGGCCGGCGCTGATGGCCGCGATGGCGCGCGCGGGCGCCGAGGCCGGGGCGGTCGCGATCCGCGCCAACGGGCCGGCGGACGTGGCCGCGATCATGGCCGCGGTGGCGCTGCCGGTGATCGGGATCGAGAAGGTGTGGGGGCGCGAGGTGGTAATCACGCCCACCCGCGTCGCGGCTGCCGGATTGGCCGCGGCCGGTGCCGCCGTGATCGCGCTCGACGCCACCGACCGGCCCCGGCCCGAGCCGCTGGCCGGCCTTGTGGACTACATCCGGAACGAGCTGCAACGCCATGTTTTCGCGGATGTATCCACACTCGACGAGGGGCTGCGCGCGGCCGATCTCGGGGCCGATTACGTCGCCACCACGCTGGCCGGCCATACCGCGGCGACCGCATGCCAAGCCGGCCCCGACATCGGCCTGGTCGAGGCGCTGGCCGCGCGCCTGTCGGTGCCGGTGATCGCCGAGGGCCGCTACGCCACGCCCGCCGACGTGCGCGCGGCGCTCGGGGCAGGGGCGCACGCAGTGGTCATCGGCACCGCGATCACCAACCCGCGCGAGATCGCGCGCGGCTTCGTCGCCGCCTGGGAATGAGCGCCGCGGCATGAGCTTTCTCGGCCTCGACATGGGCGGCACCGCGACGCGCTGGGTGCTGCTGGGCGACGCGGGCGCCGAGATCGGGCGCGGCACCGCCCCCGGCGCCAACGCGCATCTGTTCACCCCCGGCGCGCTGGCCGCGTTCGAGGGCGCGCTGGCGGCGATTCGCGCCGCCCTGCCCGGGCCGCCGGTGCAGCGGGTTCACGCCGGGGTGACGGGCTATGGCCCCTCGTCGCAGGCCGCGGTGGCCGAGGCCACGGCGCGCGCGCTGGGGCTTGCTTCGGGCGCGGTATCGGCCAGTGACGACGTGGAACTGGCGTTCCACGCCACCTTCGCGCCGGGGGCGGGGCATCTGGTGATGGCCGGCACCGGCTCGATCGGGGTGTCGGTGGCCGCAGGCGGCAGCGTCACCCGCGTCGGCGGGCGCGGCATCCTGATCGACGACGCCGGCGGCGGGGCGTGGATCGCGCTCCGTGCGCTCGACCGGCTTTATCGCGCCATCGACGCCGACGGCGACGCGCGCGCAGCGCCGCTGCTGGCCGAGGCGCTGGCCGCGGCGATGGGCGGCGCCGGCTGGGACGTGGCCCGCGCCTTCGTCTATGGCGGCGAGCGCGGGCGCATCGGCCAACTGGCGCCGGCGGTGGCCACGGCGGCGGAAGGGGGCTGCGCGCTGGCCTGCGGGCTGCTGTCCGAGGCGGGGGCCGAGCTTGCGCGGCTGGCGTCGGCGCTGATCGGGCGTTGCGGGGCGGCGCCGGTGGCCGCTGTGGGCGGGGTGCTGCGCCTGTCGCCGCTGGTGCGCGCGGGGCTGGCGGCGGGCCTGCCGGACGGCATTCCGCTGGCCTTTCCCACCCCCGACGCGGCCGCCGCCGCCGCCGCCATCGCCCGCGAAAGGGGCCTGAAATGACCACGACCGAGGCGAATTCCCCCCGCTACGCCGGGCTGGACGGCTGGGACGACGCGACGCTTGTCGCGGCGCTGACCGAGGCGCAATTCGCCGCCGTCGCGGCGGTGCAGGCCGCCGGCCCGGCGCTGGCGCGGGCGGTGGGCGCGGCGGCGGCGCGCCTTGCCGACCCGGCGGGGCGGCTGATCTACGCCGGCGCCGGCACCTCGGGGCGGATCGCGGCGCAGGACGCGGCCGAACTGCTGCCCACCTTCGCCTGGCCCCCGGCGCGGGCGCTGGCGCTGATCGCTGGCGGGCCGGGGGCGCTGCACACCCCCGTCGAGGGCGCCGAGGACGATGCCGCCGCCGGCGCCGCGGCGCTGGCCGCGCTTGCCCCCGGCCCGGCCGACGTGGTGATCGGGCTGGCCGCCTCGGGCCGCACGCCGTGGACGCTGGCGGTGGTGCGCGCGGCCCGCGCCGCCGGCGCGCTTGCGCTGGGGCTGGCCGGCAACGCCGACAGCCCGCTGGGGCAGGCGGCCGAGATCGCGATCAGCCTGCAGGCCGGGCCCGAGGCGGTAGCCGGCTCCACCCGGATGAAGGCGGGGACGGCGCAGAAGGTGGCGCTCAACACCTTCTCGACCGCGCTGATGGTGCGGCTGGGCTACGTCTACCGCGGCCGCATGGTCGAGATGGCGCCGACCAACGCCAAGCTGCGCGCCCGCGCCGAGGCGATGGTGGCCGACCTTGCAGCGGTGGACGCGGCCACGGCGCGCGCGGCGCTCGCCGCCACCGGGGGCTCGATCAAGGTCGCGGTGGTGATGCTGGCGCGCGGGCTGGATGCCGACGCGGCGCGGGCGCATCTGGCGGCATCGGGCGGCACCCTGCGCGCGGCGCTGGACTAACGCGGCGGGCTTGCCGCGGGGCGGCGGCGCGCCTACCTGCGGGGGGATGCGACCGGGGGGATGCGACGGGGGCAAGCGGCATGGACGAGGCCGAGGCGGCGGCGGCGCGGGACGAGGGGCTGATCGCGGGCTTCGTGCGCCGGCACTATTCCCTGCGCGGCACGCTGCGGCTGCACCGCCATGCGCTGGGGCGCGATCTTCTGCGCGCGCCGGTCAACGTCGCACTTTCCCCGGTCTTCTTCGCCCTGCGGGTTCTGGCGCTGGCTGCGCGGCTGGTGCGCCTGCGCGGCATCGCGCGGCGGCTGGCCTCGGTGCGGGTGCATCTGCCGTCCGACCTTGGCCGCGCGCTGCACGCCGCACTCTGGCACGAGGTGGTGGCCCCGCGCCGTGCCGCGCCCGGCGGCCCGCCCACCGACATCGAGGCGCGCATCCTCGCCGATCACGTCGCCCTGCGCGGCGCGGTGGCCGAGATCGTGGCGACGATGGCGGTCGTCGCGGTCGGGCTGGCGGGGTTCAGCGCGGTGACGCCGGGGGTTCTGTCGCTGGCGCCGGTGCTGAGCGATCACGCCGCCCATGCCCGCGCCGTGGCGGCGTTTCCGCTGGGCGACTGGGCGGGAGGGCTGTGGTACGGCGTGCTGCCGGGGGCGCGCCCGGCGTGGGTGCTGCCGGCGGTCGTGGCCGGGCTGATCGCGGCGCTGGCGCTGGCGACCACCTTCGCGGGGCTGCTGGCCGACCCGCTGCAGGCCGCCACCGGCACCCACCACCGCCGCCTGCGCCGCCTGCTGGCGCGCCTCGACCGCGCCGAGGACGGCGCCGGGCTGGAGCGCGAGCACCTGCTGGCGCGGCTGGCCGACATCGCCGACACCGGCGTGATGCTGCTGCGGATGCTGAAACCGTAGGGATTCGGGGGGGGGGAAGGTGCAGGCTTCTGTTGCCAGGTGCCTGCGGACCCCGCCTTACGCTGCTAGGCGCAAGGGCTTAGGTTTCGGTTACCCGAGCTGCTTACGCAGCCAGAGCCACCGGAGCACGGTTGTCGTTGGCAACTGTACTTTGCGGACCGATAACGGTGGTACCTCACCGGGCGAAAGCAAACCCCTTTAGACGTCCGTCGATCCTGTTTCGGCCCCATGATCCGCCAACGCCGGATGTCTGGTGGAGCCGCCGGGTACCGCCCCCGGGTCCGATCCGCTTATTACGGGCGCGTTTATCGCCATAGTCCCGTTGCCGGAACACCCCCGATATAGGCCCGCCGCCGGCCGCGATCAAGCGGCAAGCATCCGCCCCTCGCGGCCGCGCAGCGTCGGGCGGGCGGCGGGGCCGAAGGCCATCGGGTCGGCGCGCAACTGGGGAAAGAGCGCGAACAGCTCTTCCCGCGCGCCCGCGTCGAGGGTTTCGACGCCGATGCGGCCGGGATGGAAACTTTCCGAGGCCGCGCCCTCGGCGAAGACCACCTCGTGGCGGTCGAACAGCAGGTGAAGATAGGTCACCTCGCCGCCCTCGAGGCGGGTCACGCCGCGCCCGTCCACCAGATGCTTGGCCGCCACCAGCGCCTCGGAGGTGGCGAAGTGCAGTTGCACCTGCCAGCCGGCCATCACCATGCGGTGCTGCGGCGACACGATCAGCGCGCGGTCGTTGCCCAACGTGCCCGGCGCGAAGCGCACCGGCGCGAGGCGCCCCGCCGCCGGCACCGTGGTCCGCCCGATCCAGCGGATCGGCTGCGCGCCGCCGTCCGCCGTCCAGACCTCGTCGCCCGGCCGCAGCGTCTCGATCGCGCGCAGGCCGCGCGGGGTCAGGATGCGGGTGCCGGCGGCAAAGCAGATCACCGTCTCGATGTTGCGGAAGGTGACAAGGCTGCCGTCGGTCAGCAACGCGGTGCCCGACAGCCCGCCGGCGTTGTCGTCGGGGTTGGTGAAGCTGACGCTGCCCTTGGCGAGCAGGCCGTTGAAGTCGAGCGTATCGCCAAGCGTCTCGCCGCCTTCGCCGCCCTCGATCTCGATCGACCGCCCGTCCAGCGCGCCGCCGTCGATCACGAAGCGGTCGTCGCCGTCGCCGCCGAAGGCGGTGTCGCCCGAGCCCACCGCCAGCGTGTCATTGCCCGCGCCGCCGTCCAGCAGGTCGGCCCCGGCGCTGCCGGCGATCTCGGGGGCGCCGATCATGTCGCTGTCCAGCAGATCGACGGTGCCGCCCGAGGGGGGGGTGACGCTGGCCGAGAGCACGTTGCCGCCGGCGTTCTCCCAATAGCGCACCTCGATGGTGTAGGTCTGGCCGGCCTGCAACTCGACACTGCCCGAGCGGGTCGTGGCGGACTGGTGGAAATCGTTGTTCAGGAACGGGGTTTCGCTGCTGTCCTGGTTGGTGAAGGTCAGCGGGTTGCCGTCGCCATCGAGGATGCGCAGCACCGAACCGTCGTCCGAGGTGGTGGCGAAGGTGAAGCTGCCGGTTTCCGAGGCGGTGAGCGACGAGGTGTAGACGACGCCGAAATCCTCGGGGTTGGCGGCCGAGCCGCGCACCGATTGCGCCAGCGCGTTGACGTCGAAATTGTCGGTCAGCCCCTCGCCGGCCAGCGTGCCGGCCTCGATGTCGAAGGCCTGGCCGTTGGCGGACGAGAAATCGCGGTCGTAAAGCGCGTAGTGCCAGGTTCCCGGCGGCGGCGGCGTGCCGGCATCGCCCTCCAGCACGTCGTTGCCGGCGCCGCCCGACAGCGTGTCGTCGCCCGTGCCGCCGATCAGCGTGTCGTTGCCGTCCTGCCCGTAGATCTCGTCGTCGCCGTCGCCGCCGTCGAGGCTGTCGTCGCCGGCGGGAAAGTCGACCGTGACCGGGTCGGAGATGACCTCGCCGTTGAGCGAAAAGCCCGAGCGGGTGGAGCGGGTGGCGAGCGTGAACTCGATATGGTCGCGGTCGGCGAAATTGCCCGAGAACCATGCCGGTTCATCCGCCGGGTCGTTGGCCTGGGTGCCCAGCGCGGTGACGGTGCCGGCGCCGGGGTTGGTGACGAGGTTGGTGTCGGCCGAGGTGGTGAAGCCGGTGAACATCCCGGCGTTCAGCGTCACCCCTTCCTGGTTGGTGCCGCCGTTCGAATCGAGATCGTTGAAGTTCGCGGTGCCCGTGAGCGTCAGCGGCTCGCCGGTGGCCTGGTCGAAGAACTCCATCCGGATCGTCGCCGTCTGCCCCTGCATGGCGGCGTTCGAGCCGTTGTTGAGGATGATCTCGCCGCCCGGCACACCCGAGGCGAGGTCGACTTGCAGGTTGGGGTCGGACTTGTCGACCACCACCAGACGCGCGGCCACCACGGTGCCGTCGGCCAGCGTCGCGACGTTGTTGTAGACCACGCTGTCGCCGATGCCGGCGGAGTCGGGGGCGGCGGTCTCGGAGCCGGGGGCGACATTCGCGCTGTCGAGGCGGAGCGAGCCGGCCTCGGCCCCGGCGCCGGCGGTGGCCCCTGCCGTGTCGCCCCAGATCGTGTCGTTGCCGGCGCCGCCCAGCACCGTGTCGTTGCCGGCGCCGGCGTCGATGACGTCGCCCATCCCCGCCGGCCCGGCGCCGGTGGCGTCGTCGACGCGGTCGCCCTCGGGGTCGCCGGTATAGGAGGCGTCGATGCGGTCGTCGCCGCCGGTGCCCGAGACGGTGTTGGCGGCAAAGGCCGCAACGTGGTCGGCATAGGTGAACGAGATGTCGGGGTCGGTGACGTCGGGGTTGGTGTTGCGTTCGAGCACGGTATAGCTGCGCCCGGCCACCAGCGGCTGCTCGGACAGGGTGTAAAGCCCCGAGGCCGCGCCCTGCTCGACGTCGAACTGGGCGATGCGGAAGGTCTGGCCGGTGGTGTCGTCGCGCACCGACCACACGATCTCGGCGTCGACCGAGGAATTGCTCGAAGTGTCGGCGCCCAGCGTCACGTCGGCGCGCGCCGACTCGTTGCCGGCGCTGTCGTCGTCCAGCGTCTGGCCCTGGATGCCGGCCTCGGTGTCGTTGACGGCGGCCTGCCCGGCGGCGGTCGCGGGGCCGGTCCACACGAAGCCGCTGCCGGCCGCGCCGATCAGGCTGGCCGGGTCGAAGGCATAGAAGGCGACGTTGAACAGCGGCATTTCCCACCTTTGGCCACGGCCCCAGACGTTCGGCGGATTTCGTGGCGAGGACAGTATTGCGGCAAGGGATGGCAGCACTCGGGTGCGATTGCGTCATGTTGGCGGCGAAATCGTTGAGAAATTGTTGATTTCGCCGTCCGGGTTGTCGCCGCGGGCCGGCTGTGCAAGGTTTGCGCCGGGGCGCACCCTCCCGCGCGCCCGGAGCCCGGCCGGTGCCGCGGCGCCATCGCTGCCGGACCGATCGGGGCCGGCGACACCGCCACGCCCGGCGCGCGCGGTGATCCGACGAAAAAACGACAAGGGGGAAACCATGACGGAATCAACCCAGGATGCCGACGGCACCGGCATTCCCGCACCCGAAGGCGTGACCGAACTCATCGATACCAGCTATGTCATCGGCCAGGACAACATCCAGTCCCGGCTTGGGCGGCTGGGATTCGACATCCACAACCCGGTGTTCGTGATCTCGGGGGTCACGATCACCGCCTTCGTGTTCTTCGCGCTGGTCTTCCGCGAACAGGCGGCGGCGATGTTCGGCGCCATGCGCCCGTGGCTGACCTCGACCTTCGACTGGTTCTTCATCATCGCGGGCAACATCTTCGTGCTGTTCTGCCTTGGCCTGATCGTCAGCCCGTGGGGCAGCGTGCGCCTGGGCGGGGCCGAGGCCGAGCCCGATTTCTCCTATACCGGCTGGTTCGCGATGCTGTTCGCGGCCGGCATGGGCATCGGGCTGATGTTCTTCGGCGTGCTCGAGCCGGTCTATCACATGGCGGTCTCGGAACCGCTGGGCGTGCCCTCGCCCTTCGCCGCGGACGGCAGCGTGATCGAGGCCAACGTCGCCGCCGCGCGCGAGATGGGGCTGGCCGGCACGATCTATCACTGGGGCCTGCACCCGTGGGCGATCTACGCGGTGCTGGCGCTGGCGCTGGCGCTGTTCTCCTACAACAAGGGCCTGCCGCTGACGATCCGCTCGGCCTTCCATCCGCTGTTCGGCGACCGGGTGTGGGGCTGGACCGGCCATGTCATCGACACCCTGGCGGTGTTCGCGACGCTGTTCGGGCTGGCCACCTCGCTCGGCCTCGGGGCGCAGCAGGCGGGCGCGGGGCTGGAGTTCGTCTACGGCATCGCCAACACCACCAACCTTCAGGTGATCCTGATCGTCGGGATCACCGCGATCGCCATCATCTCGGTGGTGCGCGGCCTCGAAGGGGGCGTGAAATTGCTGTCCGAGATCAACATGCTGCTGGCGGGGGCGCTGCTGTTGTTCGTGCTGCTGGTCGGGCCGACGCTGACGATCCTGGGCGGCTTCGCCGAGGGGCTGCTGGCCTATCTGCGCGATCTCGCGCCGCTGTCGAACCCGGTCGGGCGCAGCGACGACGCCTACCGCGAGGGCTGGACCGCGTTCTACTGGGCGTGGTGGATCTCGTGGTCGCCGTTCGTGGGCATGTTCATCGCCCGCGTCAGCCGCGGCCGCACCGTGCGCGAGTTCCTGACCTGCGTGCTGATCATCCCGTCGCTGGTGTGCGTGCTGTGGATGGCGGTGTTCGGCGGCGTCGCCATCGAGCAGGTGTTCACCAACCCCGACAGCCTCGTGCGCGCCAACGTCATCGACGCCTATTCGCCCGAACTGTCGCTGTTCGGGATGCTGGCCGACCTGCCGCTGGCGGGCATCACCTCGACGCTGGCGATCGTGCTGGTGGTGGTGTTCTTCGTCACCTCGTCGGATTCCGGCAGCCTGGTGATCGACACCATCACCGCCGGCGGCAAGGTGGATGCGCCGGTGCCGCAGCGCATCTTCTGGGCGACGTTCGAGGGCGCGGTGGCGATCGTGCTGCTGCTGGGCGGCGGGCTGGCCGCGCTGCAGGCGATGGTGATCTCGACCGGGCTGCCGTTCACCATCGTGCTGCTGCTGCTGTGCGTGTCGATCTTCAAGGGCCTGCAGGGTGAGCGGCAGGCGCTGATCGCGGCCGAGTAGTGCGCCCGCGCGCCGATCCGGTGGCGCCGCTCCGCGCGGGGCGGCGCCGGCTATTCGGCGCGGTCGCGGGTAACGAAGCCCCACAGACGGGCCTGCCCCGCGGGGGTGCGCAGCGCCTCGAGGCGGTGCCACGACTCGGCCACCACCTCGTAATGCACCTCGATCCCGGCGGCCTCCAGCCGGTCGCGCACCTCTTCCATGCCGGGGGCGACGTAGATGTCGCCCTCGCCCACGAACATCGCCACCGGCAGCCCGGCAAGCCGGTCGAGGCGGGCAAGGTCTTCGGGGTCGCCGGCATAGCCCGACATCGCGGTGAGCGAGCGGTAGCGCCCGGGCACCCGCACCGCGCTGCGAAACAGCGCCTCGGCGCCGGCGCTGAAGCCGGCAAGGTGAAAGCGGGTGCCCTCGACGGCGTATTGCGACACCATCGCGTCCATGAACTGCGGCAGCAGGGTGTCGTCGGCATACATGCCGATGAACGGCCGCTCGCCGCCCCATTGCGCGGCCGGCGCGAACACGAGGTAGCCGGCGCGCGCCGCCTCGGCCTCGAACAGGCTTTCGATCAGGCGCCGGGCGCCATCGGGCGTCATCTCGCCGCCGGGAATGGCCAGGATCGCGGGATAGCTGGCGGCCGGGGTCGTAGCCCGGGGGCAGGGCCACCGCATAGTCGATCTCGGTGCCGTCGCGGACGATGACGCGGCGCTGCTCGGCGGCATCGGCGGGGGCGGCGGCAACCGGCAGGGCAATGGCAAGGACGGCGGCAAGGACGGCGGCAAGGACGGGGCGGAGCATGGCGATTCCCTTGTCTCGGGGCGCCTCGTTCGAGGGCGCCGGGCCGCCCTCCCTGGCCACAACGCCCCGCGCCGGTCGACGCCGCCGATCGTCGCAGCCCCTCAGATGTCAAGCCGGCCCTGCGCGGCGCGGTCCACGACGCGCGGCGCCGCCTTGTAGGGGCTGCCGTGGCGCAGGGGGGTGTTGACGGCGCGGGGGCCCTTCTCCATCGCCTCTTCAACGGTAATGATCTGAAGGCGCGGCACCGGGTCGAACCCCTCGACCTGAAAGGTGCCCGCGCCGCGCGCCCAGTCGAGCATCGGTTTCGTGGGCGGCGTCAGCGTCAGAAGGATACCGATCTGCGCGTTCTGTTCGGTCACGACCGCATCGAGATCGCGCACCATCCCCACGCCCACGTTCCTGCCGCCCTTCACGCTGACGATCGCGGTGTGTTCCTTGGCCGGGCCGAAGCGGAACAGGCCGTCAATGCCGCCGTCCGCGCCCTTCCTGCCGCCGCCCTGCGGATAGGCCTTGATCAGGCCGCAGGCCCATTTCTCGAATTCCTTCTTGGTCTTGTCGTCGCGCTCGAAGAAATCGCGGGCACCGCCGATATCCTGCGGCACGCCGTGGACGGTGAATTCCGCCTGCCCCTCGAAGGCGTCGAAAAGCCGGGTTTCGATCAGGTTGATGGCAAGGTGGGTGATGTCGATCCCGATCCATTGGCGGCCGAGTTTTTGCGCGGCCTCGACGGTGGTGCCACAGCCGCAGAACGGATCGAGCACCACATCGCCGGGGTTGGACGAGGCGGCGAGGATGCGTTCGAGAAGCGCCACGGGTTTTTGCGTGGGGTAGCCGAGTTTTTCCCTGTTCGATCCATGAAGCGGCTTTATATCGTCCCAATCGTTTTGTAGAGAAACGCCCTGCATTTCGTCCAAATATCTTTTGTATTGAGGAACATTTCCCGGCTTAGTTTGGATTATTCTGCCCGCCTCATACAATTCGAGCATCCTCTTTTCAGAGTAACGCCAATAGCGAGTTACACCCAAAAATTCATAGTATGGGTTTCGCTTCCGAGGATCGGAACCACCCGGCGCGGTTATGTCACCAAGCCGATAGCGGCGCCCCGTTTCTGGCTCAACGTGCCTATAGAATTTTTCTACATATTGCTCATCATACTCCGTATACACGTTGTTCCATGTCCAATTGGCGGACTTTGTATAGAAATAGATAATATCTCTGATGTTGCCGTATTGTTGTCGTCCTTGGCCAGAATCGTTGTGCGCGCTTTGTCTTTTCCAGCTAATTTCAGTGCGAAAATTCTTCGCCCCGAACACCGCATCCAGCAGGATCTTCAGGTAATGGCTCGCCGTCGGGTCGCAATGCAGATAGAGCGATCCGGTGGGGCGCAGCACCCGGTGCAGTTCCACCAGCCGCACCGCCATCATGGCGAGGTATGCCGTCATCGGGTTCTTGCCCAGAAACCCCACCATGGCGTCAAGCATCTTCGCCGCCTCCTGATGCGGGCTGTCGCGCAGCTCGATCAGCGCCTGGCCCGACACCATGTCATCCCAGTGCCAGGTGTCGTCAAACGCCGCGATCTGCGCGCCGGAAACCTGCCCCGATTCGTCCTTGAACAGGTGCGAATAGGTGGCGTTGGAGTTGAACGGCGGGTCGAGGTAGATCAGGTCAACGCTTTCGTCCGCGATATGCTCGCGCAGCACCGCCAGATTGTCGCCGTAATAAAGGTGGTTCATCGCGCCAGCCTGCCCCCGCGTTGGTCAAGGCCACGTTAACGGCGGCGGCGGGCGCGGGGAAGGGCCTCAGCCGCCGCGCGCCTCGGCGACAAGGGCCTGCATCGTGTCCAGCGGCACGTAGCCGCGCAGGAAGCTGTCTTCCAGCACGAAGGTGGGGGTGCCGTTGATCCCCAGCCGCTGCGCCAGCGCGTGATTGGCCGCGATCACCGCGCTCACCTCGGGCGCGTCCATCCGCGCCAGCACCGCGTCGGCATCGGCGCCCGCCTCGGCCGCGATCCGCGCCAGCGCCTCGGGCGTGACCTGCGCGCGCAGCGTCATCAGCCGGTCGTGGACCTCGGCATAGGCGGCGGCGCCGGCGGTTTGCAGCACCGCGATGGCGAATCGCGACGACAGGGTGGAATCGGCGCCGAGGATCGGGAATTCCTTGACGATCCAGCGGATGTTGCCGTCGCCTGCCAGCAGGTTCGCGATCTCGGGGTGGGCGCGGCGGCAGAACGAGCAGCGGTAGTCGAGGAACTCGATCAGCGTGATGTCGCCCTCGGGGTTGCCGCCGACGAAGGAATGGCCGTCGTCGAACAGGGCGGCGCGGTTGGCGGCCAGCAGGTCGGCGTCGCTGGCGGACCGGGCGACCGACTGGCGGCGCTCAAGCTCCTGGATCGCCTCGACCAGCACCTCGGGGTGGTCGAGCAGGTAGGCGCGCACCTCGTCGCGGAAGATCTGGCGCTGCTCGGGCGTCATGGCGCGGAAATCGGGGCCGTCCTGCGCCGGGGCGGCGGTGGCGGCGGCAAGCGCCAGCGCAAGGGCGGCCGCAAGGGTGGGCGCGGCACGGCGCAGCGGGCGGGCGAGGGGTGCGGGCATCGTCATCTCCGGTTTGCGGCGGCTTCGGCCGCCCCTAGCACATCCTGGGCCCGCAGCCACCCCGGCGAGCCGCGCGGCAACAGCCCCTCGGCGCGGCGGGCGTGGATGGCGGCGTCGGGCAGGCGGCCCACCAGCGCATAGCGCTCGGCGGTGACGACCGAGGCCATGCCGCCCTGCCCGGCGCGGGCATAGGCCACCGCCAGGTCGCGCAGCATCCGCGGGTCGGCGCCGTCGCGGGCCTGGGCGCGCTCCAGCACCGCCAGCGCCTCGCGGTTGGCGGCGGGGGTGTCGAGGGCGACCAGCGCGCGGCCCAGCCCGGCCAGGATCAGCGGTTCCGAGGGGGCCAGCGCGGCGGCGCGGCGGTAGGCGTTCACCGCCGCCTCGAAGCGGCGCGATTCGAGCAGGATCTGGCCGCGCAGGTCGTGGGCGTAGGCGTCGTCGGGGCGGCGGGCAAGCAGCGCGTCGATCTCGGCCAGCGCGCGGGTGGTGTCGGCGCGGCGGTGGTAGGCGGCGGCGCGGGCGATGCGGCCGGCGTCCGAGGTGTCGGAGGCGGGATAGCGGCGCAGGGTGGTGGCGGGGTTCTGCATGAAGCCCGCGACGGTGGCCTGCACCCGCCCGAACCAGTATTCGGCGCTGTCGCGGCCGGCGCTGGGGGCGGGCGGGCCCTGCGCCGCGACATAGCCGCGCAGCGCGCGCAGACGGTCGCGCGACAGCGGGTGGGTGCGGGCGTAGGGGTCCTGGCGCTCGGGGCCGAGCAGTTCCTGGCCGCGGAACAGGTCGAGCACGTCGAGCGTGGCCGCCGGGTCGGCGCCGGCGGCGGCCATGTAGCGCACGCCCGACTGGTCGGCGGCGGCCTCTTCGGCGCGGGTGTGCGACAGGAACAGGCGCTGGGCGCTGCCGGCGGTGCCGGCGGCGATGCCGGCCGCGGCCTCGCCCCCCGCGCCGGCGACCCCGGCGGCCAGCCCCAGCAGCAGGCCCGCGAACGCGCCCTGCGCCGCGCCGCGGGCGTTGGTGAGCCGCCGCGCAAGATGGCCGTTGGCGATATGGGCGGCCTCGTGGGCGATGACCGCCAGCAACTCGTCGGCCGAGTCCAGCCGCAGGATCAGGCCGGTGTGCACGAGGATGGTGCGCGCGTCGGCGACGAAGGCGTTCATCGAATTGTCGCCGATCATCAGCACCCGGACGCGCCCCGACGAAAGCCCGGCGGCCGACAGGACCGGCCCGGCGATCTGGCGCAGCGCGTATTCGCCGCCGGCGTCGCGGATCAGCCCCTGGCCCGCCGCCGGCGCCGGTGCCGCCAGCGCCAGCGTCGCGGCGAGGGCGGCGGCAAGCAGGCGGCGGGCGGGCCGGGCGCGCCCCCGGTCGCGTCGCGTGACCGTCGAGCGGGCCTGTCCGAACGCGAGCGCGCTTGCCCCGGGCAGCGACAGCATTGACCTTCCCCCTCGGTCTTGGAATGAACCGCAGGCCACAGGGTAGGGGAGGGGGCACAGGATGCAAGGCTCAAAGCGGGGGGCGGTCGATCCCTTCATCGTGATGGACGTGATGGAGGCCGCGCGCGCCGCCGAGGCCACGGGCCGGCGGATCGTGCACATGGAGGTGGGCCAGCCCGGCACCCCCGCGCCCGCCGCCGCCCGCGCGGCGCTGGCCGCGGCGCTCGAGGCCGGGCCGCTGGGCTATACTGTGGCGCTGGGCCTGCCGGCGCTGCGCGAGGGGATCGCCGATCTCTACCGCCGCTGGTATGGCCTGACGATCGACCCCGGCCGCGTCGTCGTGACCATCGGCGCCTCGGGGGCGTTCATCCTGGCGTTCAGCGCGCTGTTCGACGCCGGCGCGCGGGTGGCCTCGGGGCTGCCCGGCTACCCCTCGTATCGCCAGATCCTGCGGGCGATGTCGCTGTCGCCGGTGGGTATCGAGACGCTGCCCGAGAACCGCTTCCAGCCGACCCCGGCGCAGGTGGCGATGGTGCCGAACCTTGCCGGGCTGATCCTCGCCTCGCCCGGCAACCCCTCGGGCACGATGCTCGACCGCGCGGCGCTGGCGGGGTTGATCGCGGCGGCACAGGCGCGCGACGCGGTGGTGATCTCGGACGAGATCTATCACGGCCTGCATTACGAGGGCCGCGCGGTCTCGGCGCTCGAGATCACCGACGAGGTGGTGGTGATCAACTCGTTCTCCAAGTATTTCTCGATGACCGGCTGGCGGGTGGGCTGGATGGTGGTGCCGCCCGGCATGGTGCGCAGCTTCGAGCGGCTGGCGCAGAACCTGTTCATCTGCCCGCCGCACGCAAGCCAGGTGGCGGCGCTGGCGGCGCTGGGCGCCGAGGCCGAATGCGAGGCCAACCGCGCCGTCTATGCCGCCAACCGCGCCGCGATGCTGGCGGGGCTGCCGCGCGCCGGCTTCGACCGGCTGGCCCCCGCCGACGGGGCGTTCTACGTCTACGCCGACGTCTCGGGCCTGACCGACGACGCCCGGGCGTTCGCGGCGGAACTGCTGGCGGGCGCGGGCGTGGCGGTGACCCCGGGGGTGGATTTCGACCCCGCGCGCGGGCACCGGAGCTTGCGCTTTTCCTACGCCGGCACACCCGACGACATCGCGCTGGGGCTCGAGCGGCTGGCGGCCTACATGGGCGCGCGCGCCAAACCGTAGGATGGGCACTATTGCCCATCCTGCCCGTGGCCGGGCGCCGGGGCAGTGCGGTTCCCTGCGTGCGCCCTCAGGCCAGCGCGCGGGCGATCAGCGCCGGCACGCCGGGCAGGGTGCCCAGCGCGGGCAGGGTGGCGCCGGCAAAGCCCGCCTCGGCCAGGGCTGCGGGGATGTCGTGGGCGACGTGGCCGCCGGCCATCGCGAACAGCGGCAGGCACAGCGCCTCGGGCCCGGCGCCGAAGGCGCTGTCGGCGAGGTGCGGTGCCTCTTCGAGAAAGCCCAGCCGCAGGTCGCGCAGGGGCGGCAGCAGGGCGCGCAGGCGGGCGGCGAAGCCGGCGGCGGCGCGGGCCGGGCCGGCGCCCCGCCGCGCGCCGTGGGCGGCCAGGATCAGCGCGGTATCGGCCGCCGCCCAGCCGCGCGCGGCAACGGCGGCGCCCACCGCCTCGGCGGCAAGGCCGGGCAGGGCGGGGTCGGCGCCGAACTCGGGCAGGACGGGGGGCGGCGGCGTGCCGGGCGCGGCCGCGGCAGCCAGCCGGCGGGGCAGGTGGGTGCGGGTGAACCAGCCCGCGGCCATGAACAGCGGATAGACGCGCACGCCGCGGCCCGCGGCCGCAAGCGCCGCCTCCAGCGCCCCGGGCGCGGCCAGCGTCGCGGTGGCGACCGCGCCGGGGGCGAGGCCGGTCGCGGCCACCGCGCGGCCAAGGGCGGCCAGCGCGGCCTCGCCCTCGGCCGGGGCCGAGGGCTGGCCGTGGGCGACGATCAGCGCGGGGGCGGGGGCGTGCATCGCGGGGCCTCGGTCGGTGGCGGCGGCTTGACGGGCCACGGGCCCTGTTCTACCACCGACGACGGCTGCGGGCATGGTGAAATGGTATCACACGAGCCTTCCAAGCTCTTGGTGCGGGTTCGATTCCCGCTGCCCGCTCCACCCCGTCGCGCTCAGTTCCCCGCCACCGACTCCAGATATGCGTAGACGTTCGCCGCGTCGGTGGCGTTCGGCAGCCGGAACGGCATGTTCGAGCGCGCGCCCGAATCGCCGGTGAACTCCTGCATGAACGCGTTGGGATCGGCGAGGTAGGCGACGAAGGTCTCCGCGTCCCAGACCAGCCCCTTTTCGGCCGCCGCGACGATGCCGGGGCCGTAGCGAAAGCCCTCGGCCGCCGCCGCCGCCCGACCGGCCACGCCGTAAAGGTTGGGCCCCACCGCGCCGCCGCGCCTGATCACGGTGCCGGCGGCGTCGGTGATCTGGTGGCAGGCCATGCACTGGCTGAACACCCGTTCGCCCGCCGCCGCGTCCTGGGCCGCGGCCGGGGCCGCCGCCAGCACCGCCAGCGCGAGCGCGCCCCACAAACTCGTCTTCATCGCCTTCTCCGTCCGTTTCCCGTTCGTTTCGAAGCCCGGCCCTCGTCGGGGCCGTTGCCGCGGCATCGTGCCACGCCGCCCATGGCTTACGCCCGCAGGGGCGGCGCGGGGGTCACGATTGCGTCAGCGCCGGCCCGCGCGCCGCCCGGGTGGGCACTGGACCTTGCCGCCACGATCGGTCATATCGGGGCCGTATGCAACTTGCGGAGGGGCGCATGGGCTTCCTGCTTCGTCTGCTCACCTGGTGGAACAGCCAGACCCTGGGCACCCAGTTCTACACCTGGCGCAAGGGCGTCCGCGTCGGCGAGGATGCGCAGGGCAACGTCTTCTACCAGACCCGCGACGGCAAGCGCCGCTGGGTGATCTACAACGGTGTCTGCGAGGCAAGCCGGATCGCGCCCGAGTGGCACGGCTGGCTGCACCACACCTGGGACAAGCCGCCCACCGAGGCGCCGCTGCCGCACAAGCCGTGGGAGCGCCCGCACCGCGAGAACCCCACCGGCACCCCCGAGGCGCATGTGCCCGCCGGGTCGCTGCGGCTGCCCGATCCCGCGCCACGGCGCGACTACGAAGCCTGGCAGCCGGAATAGACATGGCCGAGAACACCGGAGAAGTGCTGCTTGGCGGTGCCGTCCTGGCCGTTGCCGCGGGGTTCCTGCTCTACCTCGGGCAGGCCACCGGGGGCGGGATTCTGCCGCGGTCCGGCAGTTACGAGCTGACCGCCTCGTTCCGCTCGGTTCAGGGGGTGAGCGTGGGCTCGGACGTGCGGCTGGCGGGGGTCAAGGTGGGCACGATCACCGCCCTCGACCTCAACCCGCAAACCTTCCGCGCCGATGCGCGGGTGGCCGTCGACGAAGATATCGTGCTGCCCGACGACAGCGCCATCCTGATCTCGTCCGAGGGGCTGCTGGGCGGCAATTACGTCGAGATCGTGCCCGGCGGTTCGCCCCTGAACATGGCGCCCGGCGACGAGTTTCTCGACACCCAGGGCGCGGTCAGCCTGATGACGCTGCTAATGCGCTTCGTCGGCGGCGGCGGCGGCGATACCGCGCCGCCCGATGCCGGAACCGACGCCGGGGCCGCGACGGACGCGCCATGAGCGTTCCGCGCGCGGGCCTTGGCGGCGTCGTCGTGCTGGCGCTGTGGGCCGTGGCGGCCGGCGCGCAGCAGGGCGTGGCGCCGCCGCCCGAGGTGGAAAGCACCCCGCTGCCGCCCGCCGGCGTGACCGGGGTGCCGATCCCCGGCCCCGAGGGCGCCGTGCGCGACCCCGCCGCGATGGGCCTTGGCGACTTCCAGACCACCGAGGAGGCCGCCGGCATCGTTGCCGTCGCCCCCGGCGGCGCGCGGCTGCGCTGGCTCGACCGGATCGCCGGCGAAGCCCGCGACCTGACGCTGGCGCCCGGCGGGCTCGAGGTGGCGGGCGGCATCGTGGTGACGCTCGACGAATGCCGCTATCCGGTGGAAGACCCCGCCGGCAACGCCTTCGCCCACCTCTCGGTGCGCGAGGCAGAGGGGGGCGCGGTGGTGTTCTCGGGCTGGATGGTTGCCGACAGCCCGGCGCTGAACGCGATGGACCACCGCCGCTACGACGTCTGGGTGCTGTCGTGCGTGCTGCCCGACGCCGAGGCGGGGCCGGCCGCGGCCGACTGACCGGGCACGCCCGCCAGCGGGCCCGGCGGCGGAAACCGCGCCGTGTGGCGCAGCGCCGCCGCCAGCCGCCGCCGGTAGGCCGCGGCCGGGATCTCGACCGCGCCGAGGCGGGCGAGGTGCGGCGTCAGGAACTGGGTGTCGAACAGCACGAAGCCGCCCGCCCGCAGCGCCGCCACCAGGTGCGCCAGCGCCAGTTTCGAGCCGTCGGTGCGCCGCGACACCATGCTTTCGCCGAAGAACGCCCCGCCAAGCGCGATCCCGAACACCCCGCCGGCCAGCGCGCCGTCTTGCCAGACCTCGAGCGAATGCGCCTGCCCCCGCGCGAAGAGCGTCGCGTAAAGTTCCGTCAGGGCGGGGTTTATCCAGGTCTCAGGGCGGTCGGCGCAGGCCTCGACCACGGCCGCGAAGGCGGTATCCACCGCCACCTCGTAGCCGCCGCGCCGGATCCGGCGCGCCAGCGAGCGCGAGATGTGGAACCCGCCCAGCGGCACGATCCCGCGCAGGCCGGGCTCGATCCAGTGCAGCAGCGGGCTGCGGCGGTCGGGCGCCATCGGAAAGATGCCGCGCCGATAGGCCGCCAGCGCCGTTTCGGGGGTGATCGGCCCGATCGTCACGCCATGATCGCGGTCGCGCATCGCCGCGTGCCCTCCGTTTGCCGTCGCCCCTTCCGAATACGCCGCCGCGTGGCGGGCTGCCAGCGCTGCGATCGACGGCGCGGCAAAAGATTTGTGCTGCATCTTTTCAAAATGGAATTTCTGGTCCAGAACGTCCTTGGCGGCGGCCGCGGGCGACTCCCGTCCTTCGCCACGGCAGCGTCGATCCGGGGAGGAGCGCGGATGAACAGGCCGCTTGACGTCATCACCATCGGCCGCTCGTCGGTCGACCTTTACGGCGCGCAGGTGGGCGGGCGGCTCGAGGACATGCGCAGCTTCGAGAAATACATCGGCGGCAGCCCGACCAACATCGCCGCCGGCGCGGCACGGCTGGGGCTGCGCGCGGCCCTGATCACCCGGGTCGGCGACGAGCACATGGGCCGCTTCATCCGCGAGCAGTTGCAGCGCGAGGGCGTCGACGTGCGCGGTGTCACCACCGACCCCGAGCGGCTGACCGCGCTGGTGCTGCTGGGCATCCGCGACGAGGCGCAGTTCCCGCTGATCTTCTACCGCGAGAATTGCGCCGACATGGGCCTGTGCGAGGACGATATCGACCCCGCGCTGATCGCCGAGGCGCGGGCGCTGGTGGTCACCGGCACCCACCTGAGCCATCCGCGCACCGAGGCGGCGGTGCTCAAGGCGCTGCGGCTGGCGCGGACGGGCGGCGCGCGCTGCGCGCTCGACATCGACTACCGCCCCAACCTGTGGGGGCTGGCGGGCCACGGCGCGGGCGAGGCGCGGTTCATCGAATCGGCCACCGTCACCGCGCGGCTTCAGGCGCATCTGCACCGCTTCGACCTGATCGTCGGCACCGAAGAGGAATTCCACATCGCCGGCGGCACCACCGACACCATCGCCGCGCTGCGCGCGGTGCGCGCGCTGACGCCCGCCACGCTGGTGTGCAAGCGCGGCCCGATGGGGGCGGCGGCGTTCCCGGGCGCGATCCCCGACACGCTGGACAAGGGCGAGGCCGGGCCGGGTTTCCCGATCGAGGTGTTCAACGTGCTGGGCGCGGGCGACGGCTTCATGGCCGGGCTTCTGCGCGGCTGGCTGGACGATGCGCCGTGGCCCAAGGCGCTGGAATATGCCAACGCCTGCGGCGCCTTCGCGGTCAGCCGCCACGGCTGCACCCCGGCCTATCCGAGCTGGGAGGAATTGCAGTTCTTCCTGGAACGCGGCGTGCGCGAGCGGGCGCTGCGCAAGGACGCGGCGCTGGAACAGGTGCACTGGGCGACCAACCGCGCCGGTGATCTGCCCGACATGCACATCTTCGCCTTCGACCACCGCGCCCAGTTCGAGGAAATCGCGGGCGCCACCCCCCAGCGCATCGGCCGGTTCAAGGAATTGTGCCTGAAGGCCGCGCTGACGGTGCAGGCCGAGCGCCCGGGCTACGGCATCCTGTGCGACGGCCGGCTGGGGCGCCGCGCGCTTTATCGTGCCGCCGGCACCGGGCTGTGGGTTGGCCGGCCGGTGGAATGGCCGGGCGCGCGCCCGCTGGAGTTCGAGCCCGGGATCGGGCCCGATTGCGGCGGGCTGGCGGAATGGCCGGCGGGGCAGGTGGTCAAGGCGCTGTGCTTCTGCCACCCAGACGACGACGCGCCGATGCGCGCCGCGCAGGAGGCGGCGATCACGCGCCTTTTCGCTGCCGCACGGCGCAACCGGCTGGAATTCCTGCTCGAGGTGATCCCCTCGAAGGTCGGGCCGGTGGACGACGACACCGCCGCGCGGCTGATCGAACGGTTCTACGCGACCGGAATCTTTCCCGACTGGTGGAAGCTTGAGCCGATGCAGAGCGCGGCCGGCTGGCGGGCGGCCTGCGCCGCGATCGCGCGGCACGACCCGCATGTGCGCGGCGTCGTGGTGCTGGGCCTCGGGCAGGGCGAGGCGGCGCTGGCCGAGGCGTTCGCCCTTGCCGCGCGCGAGCCGCTGGTGAAAGGTTTCGCGGTGGGCCGCACGATCTTCGACGAGGCCGCGCGCGGCTGGTTCGCCGGCACGCTGGACGACGACGGCGCGGTCGCGGCGATGGCCGCGAACTTCCGCCGGCTGAGCGGCATCTGGGACGCGGCCCGCGCGGCCGGCACGGGAAAGGGCGTGGCATGAGCACGATCAGGCTGACCGCGGCGCAGGCGATGGTGCGCTGGCTTTCGGTGCAGATGACCGACGAGGGCGAGCGCTTCATCGACGGCGTCTGGGCGATCTTCGGGCACGGCAACGTCGCCGGCCTCGGCGAGGCGCTGCACGGCATCGGCGATGCGCTGCCCACCTGGCGCGGCCAGAACGAGCAGACGATGGCCCACGCCGCCATCGCCTATGCCAAGACGATGCGCCGCCGCCGCGCGATGGCGGTGACGTCCTCGATCGGGCCGGGGGCGACCAACATGGTCACCGCCGCCGCGCTGGCCCACGTCAACCGCCTGCCGGTGCTGTTCATTCCCGGCGACGTCTTCGCCAGCCGCCGCCCCGACCCGGTGTTGCAGCAGATCGAGGATTTCGACGACGGCACGGTTTCGGCCAACGACTGCTTCCGCCCGGTGGTGCGCTATTTCGACCGGATCGCGCGGCCCGAGCATCTGCTGAGCGCGCTGCCCCGCGCGCTGCGGGTGATGACCGACCCGGCCGATTGCGGCCCGGTCTGCCTTGCCTTCTGCCAGGACGTGCAGGCCGAGGCCCATGACTGGCCCGAGACGTTCTTCGCGCCGAAGGTCTGGCGCATCCGCCGCCCCGAGCCCGACCCGGCCGAGGTGGCCGAGGTTGCCGCCGCGATCCGCGCCGCGACGGCGCCGGTGATCGTGGCGGGTGGCGGCGTGGTCTATTCCGGGGCCGAAGCGGCGCTGGCCGATTTCGCGCGCGCCCACAACATCCCCTATGTCGAAACCCAGGCCGGCAAGGGCGCGAACGGCGCCGACGACGGCTTCAACTTCGGCTCGCCGGGGGTGACGGGTTCGGCCGCCGCGAATGCGCTCTGCGCGAGCGCCGATCTGGTGATCGGGCTGGGCACGCGGTTCCAGGATTTCACCACCGGCTCGTGGACGGTGTTCTCCAACCCCGCGCGGCGGCTGGTGTCGATCAACCTGCACCCCTACGACGCCGCCAAGCACGGCGCGCTGGCGCTGGTGGGCGACGCGAGGGCGGCGCTGGCGCGGCTGGGCGCGGCGCTGGACGGCCACCGCGCGCCCGATTTCGACGCCGGCCTGCGCAGCGCGTGGCTGGCCGACGTCGCGCGGGTGACGGCCGCGCCCGCCCCCGGCAACGCGCTGCCCACCGACGCGCAGGTGATCGGCGCGGTGCAGCGGGTGGCGACCGAGCGCACGCTGGCGATGTGCGCCGCCGGCACCATGCCCGGCGCGCTTCAGGTGCTGTGGCAGGCCGCGCCCGGCGGCTATCACATGGAATACGGCTATTCGTGCATGGGCTACGAGATTGCCGGCGCGATGGGCGTCAAGCTCGCCGCGCCCGAACGCGAGGTGATCTGCTTCGTCGGCGACGGCAGCTACATGATGGCCAATTCCGAACTGGCCACCGCCGTCATGCGCCGGGTGCCGTTCACCGTCGTGCTGACCGACAACCGCGGCTATGGCTGCATCAACCGGCTTCAGATGGAATGCGGCGGGGCGGAGTTCAACAACCTCTACGCCTCGGCCAATGTCGAGGCCCAGCCCGCGATCGACTTCGTCGCCCACGCCGCGGCGATGGGGGCGCACGCGGTGAAGGTGGACGGGATCGCCGCGCTCGAGGCCGAGATCGTCGCCGCCCGCGGCCGCGCGGTGCCAAGCGTGATCGTGATCGACACCGATCCCTATCCCGGCACCGGCGCCGGCGGGCATTGGTGGGATGTCGCGGTGCCCGAGGTCTCGGGCCGGCCCGAGGTTCGCGAGGCCCGCGACGGCTACGAGAAGATGATTGCGCAACAACGGTCTGCGGACTGAACCCTGGGTGACTCCGATGATCCGATACGGCACCAACCCCATCGCCTGGGCCAACGACGACGATCCCTCGATCGGGGCCGACATCCCCACCGACCGCATCCTTGACGAGGCCGGGCGGCAGATCGGCTTCGACGGCATCGAGAACGGCCACCGCTGGCCCGACGATCCCGAGGAATTGCGCGCAAGGCTGGCCGCTTACGGGCTGAAGTTCATCTCGGGGTGGTATTCCACCAACCTGCTGGTGCACTCGGTCGAGGACGAGATCGCGGCGGTGCAGCGCCATCTTGCGAAGCTGAAACACAACGGCTGCACCGTGTGCATCGCCTGCGAATGCTCGAACACCGTGCACGGCAACCCCGCCGTGGCGGTGAACGACCGGCCGCGGCTGACGGCGGCGGAAATGGCGGCCTTCGGCGCGAAGCTGGAGCAGTTCGCGCAATACCTCGCCGCGCAGGGCATCACGCTGGCCTATCATCACCACATGGGCACCGTCGTCGAAAGCCCGGACGAGATCGACGCGCTGATGGCCGCCACCGGCCCGGCGACGAAACTGCTGTTCGACGCCGGCCATTGCGCCTTCGGCGGCGGCGATCCGGCCGCGGTGCTGGCCCGCCACGCCGCGCGGGTGGCGCATTTCCACGCCAAGAACATCCGCCCCGACGTCACCGCGCGGGTGCGGGCCGAGAACCTCAGCTTTCTGCAAGGCGTGCTGGCCGGCGCCTTCACCGTGCCCGGCGACCAGGACGGCGCGATCGACTTCGCGCCGCTGCTGCGCCTGCTGGCGCAGGCCGGCTACGACGGCTGGCTGGTGATCGAGGCCGAGCAGGATCCGGCCGTGCGCAACCCGCTGCTCTACCAGACACTTGGCCTTGCCACCTTGAAGCGGCTGGCGCGCGAGGCCGGCCTCGACCCCGCCTGAGGAAAGGAAATCCGATGCCCGACCTTCTGCGCAAGCCCCGCGGCACCGCCGGCAAGGTGCACGACATCACCCCCGAAGGCGCCGGCTGGGGCTATGTCGGCTTCGGCCTCTACCGCCTCGCCCCGGGCGAGGTGGCGGCCGAGGCGACGGGCGGGCGCGAGGCAATCCTGGTGCTGGTCGAGGGGCGCGCGCGGTTGCACGCCGCCGGGCAGGACTGGGGCGAGCTGGGCGAGCGGATGGACGTGTTCGAGAAATCCCCGCCGCATTGCCTATACGTTCCGAACGGCAGCGACTGGCGCGCCGAGGCGACGACGGCGTGCACGCTTGCCGTCTGCACCGCGCCCGGCAAGGGCGGGCACGCGGCGCGCCGGATCGGGCCCGAGGGCATCGTGCTGTCCCCGCGCGGGCAGGGCGCCAACACCCGCCACATCAACAACATCGCCATGGAAAACGAGGATTTCGCCGACAGCCTGCTGGTGACAGAGGTGTTCACGCCGGCGGGCAACTGGTCGTCCTATCCGCCGCACCGCCATGACGAGGATGATTTTCCGCGCATGACCTACCTTGAGGAAACCTACTATCACCGCCTCAATCCTGCGCAGGGCTATGGCCACCAGCGGGTGTTCACCGAGGATGGCAGCCTCGACGTCACGATGAGCGTTTCGAACCACGACGTGGTGCTGGTGCCGAAGGGCCATCACCCCTGCGGCGCGCCCTATGGCTACGAGATGTATTACCTCAACGTCATGGCCGGGCCGCTGCGCAAGTGGCGCTTCGCCAACCACCCCGACCACGACTGGATCTTCCGGCGCGACAATCCCGCTTGAGGGCGCCGCGCGGGCGTGACACGAAGCCGGCAGGAGGTGCCGCCGATGCCCGACATGCCCCCGCTTGCCCGCCGCCGCCCGTGGCCCGACAGCGCCTCGCGTCCGGTGGCCACGCCGCTGCAACCCTCGGTGGTCTATGCCTCGGAAAGCCCCGACGCGCTCGATGCGCAATACGAGGGGCGGGTGGCCGGCTATACCTATGCGCGCGAGGGCCATCCCAACGCCGACGTGCTGGCCGGCATGCTCGACGCGCTGGAGGGGGCCGAGGGCGGCACGATCACCGGATCGGGCATGGCGGCGATGGCGGCGGCGCTGCCGGGTGTGCTGCGGGCGGGCGATCACGTGGTGGGGGGCGATCAGCTTTACGGCCGCTCGCTGCGGATGCTGGCCGAGGATCTGCCGCGGCTGGGCATCGCCACCACCCTGGCCGACCCCACCGACGCCGGCGCGATCGCGGCGGCGCTGCGGCCCGAGACGCGGGCGATCGTGATCGAGGTGGTCTCGAACCCGACGCTGCGGGTGGCCGACGTGGCCGCCATCGCGGCGCTGGCGCGGGCGCGCGGCATCGTGCTGGTGATCGACAACACCTTCACCACCCCGCGCGCGTTCCGCGCCTTCGAGCACGGCGCCGACGTGGTGGTGCATTCGGTCACCAAGCTGCTGGCCGGCCATTCCGACGCGACGCTGGGCTATGTCGTGGCGCGCGATCCCGCCCTCAACGCCGCGATCCGCACCGCCGCCGTCACCTGGGGGCTTACGCCCAGCCCGTTCGACTGCTGGCTGGCCGAGCGCGGGCTTTATACCTTCGAGCTGCGCTATGATCGCGCCACCGAGACCGCCGCGCATCTGGCCGATTTCCTGGCCGGGCAGGCGGGGGTGGCGCGGGTGCTCTACCCCGGCCGGCCCGACCACCCCGACCACAACCGCGCCGCCGCGCTGCTGGGCGGGCGGGGCGGCAACATGGTGGCCTTCGAGGTCGCGGGCGGGCGGGCCGCGGCCAACGCGCTGGTGCGGGCGATGCCGCGGGTGGCCTTCGCGCCGACCCTGGGCGACATCGCCACGACGCTGTCGCATCCGGCCAGTTCCTCGCACCGCGCGCTGGGGGCCGAGGGGCGGGCCGCGCTGGGCATCTCGGAGGGGTTCTTTCGCGTCTCGGTGGGGGTCGAGCCGCGCGAGGCGCTGCTGGCCGACTTCGCCGAGGGCGTCGCCGCGGCGCGCGGGGCGTCGGGTTCCTAGAGCGTGTCGCGCAAAAGTGGGAACCGGTCTTGCGCTTCTCGGACATGCGAAATCAGAAGGTTGGAGTGGGTCGCGTGAATGCGGATGAACGCGATCCGCTCTAGTCCTGCGGCTCGATCAGCGCGACGCACAGGCGCAGCGACGGGCAGGCGGCGCGCAACTCGCGCAGCACGAGGCCGGGGGCCAGCGGCGGCGCCGCGAAGCCGCACAGAAGCCCGCCCCAGCCCATCGCCGCCAGCAGCGTCGCGCGTTCGAGGATGTCGCCCTCGGCCGAGATCACCGGCGCGGCGATGGCGGTGGGGGCCACCCGCGCCACCAGTTCCGCGTCGAAGGCGCAATTGTGCGGCGTCACCGCGCGCAGCCCGGGCAGCAGCAGCCCCGCCGCCTCGGCCCACGGCCCCGGCGTCAGCAGCAGCAGCGTGCCGCTGGTCGGCAGGACGATGTCCGCCGGCAGCACCGCGCGCAGGGGATGGCGGAATTGCGTGGCCATGGCTGGTCCGGGACCGTGAGTGTGCCCGCATACGGCGGAAACCATGCAAAACTCGCCTAATGGGCGAAAGAACCCCCTCAATTCGATATCATCGGTTGATCGCGGCGAAAACTGCAAACCAAGCGCCGGTTTACATTTTGCCGCGCCTGCGTCACCAAGGCCGCATCCTGCTGCGGGGGTGCCGATGCTGCGCTCGCTTGTCGATGCGGTTCCGTTGCCGCTGATCCTGGTCGGCCCCGACCAGAGTGTCGTCACCGGCAACGATGCCGCGCGCGCCCTGTTCGGCGAGGTGCAGGAGGGCCGCCACGTCCTGTCGGTGGTGCGCGCGCCCGATGTGCTGGCGGCGGTCGAGGCGGTGCTGCAGGGCGGGCAGGCGCGCGAGGTGGCGCTGCGGCTGCCGGCGGCCTCGCACGAGGCGCGCTACGGCGTCCACTGCCGGCCGGTGCGCGACGAGGTCGGCGAGCGGCTGGCGCTGCTGGCCTTCGTCGACCGCTCGGACGTAGAGCAGGCGGGCGCGATCCGGCGCGACTTCGTGGCCAATGTCAGCCACGAGCTGCGCTCGCCGCTCACCGCGCTGCTGGGGTTCATCGAGACGCTGCGCGGCCCGGCCCGCGACGACGTCGCCGCGCGCGAACGCTTCCTCGGCATCATGCAGCGCGAGGCCGAGCGGATGAACCGCATGGTGTCCGACCTGATGTCGCTGACCCGGGTCGAGGCCGAGGAGCGGGTGCGCCCGTCGGCGCCGGTGGACGTGCGCAACATCGTGCGCGCCTCGATCGCGGCGCTGCGCCCGGTGGCCGAGGCCGCCGGCGCGGTGGTGCGCCTGACCGGCGACGAGGCGGCGGCGGCGGTGCCGGGCGACGGCGACCAGTTGACCCAGGTGTTCCACAACCTGATCGAAAACGCGCTGAAATACGGCGCCACCGGCGGCGAGGTGACGGTGGCCATCACCCGCGTCGAGCGCGATCCGGTGTTGCGCGGCGCGGCGGTGCGCATCGACGTCGTCGACCGCGGCGAGGGGATCGACCCGATCCATCTGCCGCGCCTGACCGAACGGTTCTACCGCGTCGATTCGCACCGCTCGCGCGCCAAGGGCGGCACCGGGCTGGGCCTCGCGATCGTCAAGCACATCGTCATCCGCCACCGCGGCCGGCTGCTGATCGACAGCACGCGCGGGCAGGGAAGCCGGTTTTCCGTGATCCTGCCGGCCGCCGACGCCGCGAATGCCGGCCCACCCCGCGGGGTGTCATGAAACTGTTACGCAACTGTCACAAAACGATAGCGACCGGCGCCTAAGCCACCGCCGAGGCCGCGCTGCCGCGGCCTGAACGAAGCCAGACAGGAGCATCCCATGGTCTTCAAGACGCTTTCAGTTTCCGCGCTGGCGTTGGCCGCGATGGCCGGCACCGCCGTGGCCCGTGACGAGATTCGCATCGTCGGTTCGTCCACCGTGTTCCCCTACACCCAGGCGGTGTCGGAGCAGTTCGCCAACATGACCGGCGCGCCCTCGCCGATCGTGGAATCGACCGGCACCGGCGGCGGCATGCAGATCTTCTGCGCCGGCGTGGGCGAGGGGCACCCCGACATCACCGGCGCTTCCCGCGCGATCAAGGCGTCGGAATACGAGCTGTGCGTGCAGAACGGCGTGACCGAGATCTCCGAGGCGCTGATCGGCTATGACGGGCTGTCGCTGGCGATCTCGCGCGAGAACGAGTTCGACTGGGATCTGTCGCTGGCCGAGATCTACCTCGCGCTTGCGGCGCAGGTGCCGGTGAACGGCGAATGGGCCGACAACCCCTACACCACATGGGACCAGATCAACCCCGATCTGCCCGCCACCGCGATCCTGGCCTATGGCCCGCCGCCGACCTCGGGCACCCGTGACGCCTTCGTGGAACTGGCGATGCATGCCGGCTGCGAAGACCTCGATTTCGTCAAGGAGGGCGGCTTCGACGGCGACTGGGTGAGCGAGAACTGCTCGCGCATGCGCACCGACGGGCCATTCGTGGAAGCCGGCGAGAACGACAACCTGATCGTGCAGCGCCTGAACGCCGATGCCAATGCGATGGGCATCTTCGGCTATTCCTTCCTGTTCGAGAACCTCGACACGCTGAAGGGCGTCAAGATCAACGGTGTCGAACCCAGCCAGGACACCATCGGCGACGGTTCCTACCCGGTGTCGCGGCCGCTGTTCTTCTACGTCAAGAACGCCCACCGCGGCGTGATCCCGAACCTCGAGGAATTCCTCGAGGAATACATGTCGGAAGAGGCGCTTGGCCCCGACGGCTACCTCGTCGAGCGTGGCCTGGTGCCGCTGGCCGACGCCCGCCGCGCCGAGGTGCAGGACGCGGTGCTGAACGGCAAGGCGATGGCCGCGCCGAACTGATCGGCCGCGCCGCGAAAGAACCGGCCCGGGGCGGGAAGATGGCCTTGCCCCGGGTCTCGTGCCTCAGGAAACAGGGCCACGTCCGATGATCACCTTCGCCTTCCTTCTCGTGCTGGTCGCCGCGATCCTGGGCTATGTCATGAACCGGCAGGCGGCGACGGCGATCCGCGCGGGCGGCGGGCGGCTGCATTCGCTGGCCGGCTACCACGGCGCGTTCGCGGCACTCACGGTGCTGGTGCCGCTGGTGGTGCTGCTGCTGGCGTGGGTGGCCCTGCAGGGCAGCGTGATCACCGGGTTGCTGCTTGCCGGTCTGCCGCCGGAGGCGCTGGACGGGCTGAGTGACGGCCAGGTGCAACTGGTGCTGTCCGAGATCGCCTCGCTCGCGCGCGGGCAGGTGTTCGGCACCCCCGAGCCGTGGAAGATCGAGGCGGCCGAGCGCCTGGTGCGCCTTCAGGGCCTGTCGGGCTGGCTGATGCTGGCGGTGACGGCGGCGCTGGCGGCGGCGCTGATCGCCTTCGCCCGGGGCCGCGTGGGCGCCGAGTTCCGCGCCCGCCAGGGCACCGAGCGGATCGTGTCGGGGCTGATGATCTTCTGCTCGACGGTGGCGATCTTCACCACCATCGGCATCGTGCTGGCGCTGGTGTTCGAGACCGCGAAGTTCCTGTCGATGGTGCCGCTGACCGAGTTCCTGTTCGGCACCAACTGGGAGCCGCAGATCCCCATCCGCGCCGACCAGATCGCCGCCGAGGGCGCCTTCGGCTGGCTGCCGGTGCTGCTGGGCACGCTGGTGATCACCGTCGTGGCGATGGTGGTGGCGGTGCCGGTGGGGCTGATGTCGGCGATCTATCTCAACGAATTCGCGCCCCGGTCGGTGCGCAAGGTGGCCAAGCCGGTGCTCGAGATCCTCGCCGGGGTGCCGACCGTGGTCTACGGCTTCTTCGCGATCCTGGTGGTGGCGCCGGCGATCCGCGGCGCCGGGCAGGCGCTGGGCCTGGACGTGTCGCCCAACACCGCGCTGGCGGCGGGCGGCGTGATGGGGATCATGCTGATCCCGTTCATCTCGTCCTTCGCCGACGACGCGCTGTCGGCGGTGCCGCAAGCGCTGCGCGACGGCGCGCTGGCGCTGGGCGCGACGCGGGCCGAGACGATGCTGAACGTGCTGTTTCCGGCCGCGGTCCCCGGCATCGTCGGCGGCGTGCTGCTGGCCGTCAGCCGCGCCATCGGCGAGACGATGATCGTGGTCATGGCCGCGGGCCTGATCGCCAAGATGACGATCAACCCGCTCGACAGCGTGACGACGGTGACGGTGCAGATCGTGACGCTGCTGATCGGCGATACCTCGTTCGACAACCCCAAGACGCTGGCGGCCTTCGCGCTGGGGATGATGCTGTTCATCGTCACCCTGGGCATCAACGTGCTGGCGCTGCGCATCGTGCGCAAGTATCGCGAAATCTACGACTAGGGAGCGGCCATGACCGATTTCACCTCCGACGCGGTGCGCCCCCCGGTCAATTCCACGACCGCCGCGGTGGCGGCCTCGCTTGGCCGGCGCAACCGCAAGCAGACGATCGTCAAGGGGCTGGGCCTCGCGGCGGTGGCCTTTGCCTTCCTGATGCTGTTCATCCTCGTCGCCTCGCTGGTCGCGACCGGGTGGCGCGCGTTCACCCAGACGCACATCACGCTTCAGGTGTTCGTCGACCCCGCCGCGGTGCCGGTCGAACGCCTGCCGCGGGGCGGCTTCGACGACGTGCTGCTGGCGGCGGTGGCCGCGCACCTGCCCGACGCCGACCTGGACGACCGCGCCACCCGCCGCTCGGTGGCGGCGATCGTGTCCAACGGCGCCCAGTTCGCGCTGCGCGACCGGGTGGTGGCCGACCCGTCGCTGATCGGCCGGACGATCACCCTGAAGGTGCCGGTGTCCGACCCCTACGACCAGTTGCGCAAGGGGCTGATCGACCGCGACACGCCCGAGGCCAACCGCCGGGTCAGCGACGCCGAGATCGCCCGCTTCGACGCGCTCGAGGCCGCCGGGCTGATCAGCGCGCCGCTCAACACCGCGCTGATCACCAACGCCGATTCGCGCTTCCCCGAGCTTGCGGGCCTGCGCGGGGCGCTGGTGGGCAGTTTCTGGGCGCTGCTGGTGTGCTTCGTGATCTCGTTCCCGCTGGGCATCGGCGCGGCGATCTACCTCGAGGAATTCGCGCCGCGAAACCGCATGAGCGATTTCATCGAGGTCAACATCAACAACCTTGCCGCGGTGCCCTCGGTGGTGTTCGGCCTGCTCGCGCTGGCGGTGTTCCTGGGGTGGTTCGGGATGCCCCGTTCGGCCCCGGTGGTGGGCGGGCTGACGCTCGCGCTGATGACGATGCCGACGATCATCATCGCCACCCGCGCCGCGCTGAAGGCGGTGCCGCCCTCGATCCGCGAGGCGGCGCTGGGGGTGGGCGCCTCGCGCCAGCAGGTGGTGTTCCACCACGTCCTGCCGCTGGCCATGCCCGGCATCCTGACCGGCACCATCATCGGGCTGGCGCAGGCGCTGGGCGAAACCGCGCCGCTGCTGCTGATCGGGATGAACGCCTTCATCACCTCGGCCCCCTCGTCGCCGTTCGAGGCCGCCACCGCACTGCCTACCCAGATCTTCATCTGGGCCGACAGCCCCGAGCGCGGGTTCGTCTCGCGCACCTCTGCCGCCATCCTGGTGCTGCTGACGTTCCTGATCGCGATGAACGCGATCGCGATCTATCTGCGCAGCCGGTTCGAGCGGAAATGGTAAGGACATGGCACAGATGACAGACATGAGGCCGCTGGAGCGTATCGTGAACACCGACAAGGCCAAGATAACCGCCCGCAACTGCGACGTGTTCTATGGCACCACCCATGCCATCAAGAACGTCTCGATCGACATCGACGACAACACGGTGACGGCCTTCATCGGGCCCTCGGGCTGCGGCAAGTCGACCTTCCTGCGCTGCCTGAACCGGATGAACGACACCATCGACATCTGCCGCGTCAGCGGCGACATCCGCCTCGACGGCGAGGATATCTACGACCCGCGCATCGACCCGGTGCAGTTGCGCGCCCGCGTCGGGATGGTGTTCCAGAAGCCCAACCCGTTCCCCAAGTCGATCTACGACAACGTCGCCTACGGGCCGCGCATCCACGGGCTGGCCAGCAGCAAGGCCGAGTTCGATGCCATCGTCGAGCGCGCGCTGCGCCGCGCGGCGCTGTGGGACGAGGTCAAGGACAGGCTCGCGGCCCCCGGCACCGGGCTGTCGGGCGGCCAGCAGCAGCGGCTGTGCATCGCGCGCGCGGTGGCGACCGAGCCCGAGGTGCTGCTGATGGACGAGCCGTGCTCGGCGCTCGACCCGATCGCCACGGCGCAGGTCGAGGAACTGATCGACGAGCTTCGGGCGCAATTCTCGGTGGTGATCGTGACGCATTCGATGCAGCAGGCCGCCCGCGTCAGCCAGAAGACCGCGTTCTTCCACCTCGGCGATCTTGTCGAGTTCGGCGAGACCGGCCAGATCTTCACCAACCCGCAAGATCCCAGAACCGAAAGCTACATCACGGGGCGCATCGGATGAGCGACAACACCAAAGGGCAGGAGCGCCACATCGCCCGCGTCTTCGACCGCGACCTCGAGGCGGTGCAGGCGATGATCATGAAGATGGGCGGCATGGTCGAGGAGATGATCCTCGAAGCCTCCGAGGCGATGGTCTCGCGCGACGAGGAACTGGCCAGGAAGGTGCTGACGCAGGACAAGGCCGTCGACGCGCTGGAAGAGCAGACCAACGAAGAGGCCGCGCGGGTGCTGGCGCTGCGCGCGCCGGCCGCGTCGGACCTGCGCACCGTGCTGACGGTGCTCAAGATCTCGGGCAGCCTCGAACGGATCGGGGATTACGCCAAGAACATGGGCAAGCGCACCTCGGTGCTGGCCAGGATGCCGCCGGTGAACGGCGCCAGCAACAGCCTGCGGCGGATGGCCAAGGCGGTGCAACTGATGCTCAAGGACGCGCTCGACGCCTATATCGCGCGCGACGCGGAACTGGCCGCCGACGTGCGCCTGCGCGACGAGGACGTGGACCAGATGTATAACGCCGTGTTCCGCGAACTGCTGACCCACATGCTGGAAGACCCGCGCAACATCACCCCGGCGATGCACCTGCACTTCATCGCCAAGAATATCGAGCGGATGGGCGATCTGGTGACCTCGGTGGCCGAACAGGTGATCTACCTCGTCACCGGCGAATTGCCCGGCGAGGCGCGGCCCAAGGGCGACACCACGCCCTTCGCCGGTGCGGAGACGCTGGAATGAGCGCGCCGCTGGTGCTGGTGGTCGAGGACGAGCCCGCCCAACGCGAGGTGCTGGGCTACAACCTCGAGGCCGAGGGCTTCCGCGTAACCCGCGCCGAGGACGGCGAGGAGGCGCTGCTTCTGGCCGGCGAGGAACGCCCCGACGTGATCGTGCTCGACTGGATGCTGCCCAAGGTTTCGGGGATCGAGGTATGCCGGCAGCTCAAGACCCGCGCCGACATGCGCGACGTGCCGATCATCATGCTGTCGGCGCGCGCGGAAGAGGTCGACCGCGTGCGCGGGCTGGAAACCGGGGCCGACGACTACGTCGTCAAGCCCTATTCGCTGGTCGAGCTGATGGCGCGGGTGAAGGCGCAGTTGCGCCGCGCGCGGCCGGCGGCGATGGGCGTGGTGCTCGAATTCGAGGACATCGCGCTGGACGCGGAATCGCACCGCGTGCACCGCGCCGGCAAGCCGCTGAAGCTGGGCCCGACCGAGTTCCGGCTGCTGTCGACCTTCATGGAAAAGCCCGGCCGGGTGTGGAGCCGCGAGCAATTGCTCGACCGGGTGTGGGGGCGCGACATCTACGTCGACAGCCGCACCGTCGACGTGCACATCGGCCGGCTGCGCAAGGCGTTGTGCCAGCACGGCGGCCCCGACCCGTTGCGCACCGTGCGCGGCGCGGGCTACGCGCTGGGCTGAGGCGCCCGTCGGGCAGGGTGGCACTGTTGCCCCTGCCGCGCCCGATCGTCAGCCCGGGCAGCAGGCGGCGATGGCGCGGGCGACGGTGGGGATGTTGGCCTCGTTCAGCCCCGCGACGTTGAGGCGGCCGTCGCCCACCAGATAGACCGCGTGCTCTTCGCGCATCCGCGCCACCTGCGCCTCGGTCGCGCCGATCAGGCTGAACATGCCGCGATGCCCGGCGAGAAAGCCGAAGCGGTCCGAGCCGGTCTCGGCGCGCAGCGCGCCGGCCAGGCGTTCGCGGTTGCCCAGCATGGCGGTGCGCATCCCCTCCAACTCGTCCTGCCAGTCCGCGCGCAGGGCCGGGTCGGCCAGGATCATCGTCACCAGCCGCGCGCCGTGGTCGGGCGGAAAGGAATAGTTCTGGCGGTTGAGATGGGCCAGCGTGCCCTGCGCCAGCGCCGCGGTGGCCGCGTCGGAGGCGATTGCCATCACCGCGCCGGTGCGTTCGCGGTAGATGCCGAAGTTCTTCGAGCATGACGCGGCAACCAGCACCTCGGGCAGGGTGGCGGCAAGGTGGCGCAGCCCGGCAGCATCGGCATCGAGCCCGTCGCCGAAGCCCTGGTAGGCGATGTCGACCAGCGCCAGCGCGCCGCGTTCGGCCAGCAGGCCGGCCAGCGCGCGCCAGTCGGCCCGCGCAAGGTTGGCGCCGGTGGGGTTGTGGCAGCAGCCGTGCAGCAGCACCACGTCGCCGGCGCGGACGCGGCCGAGATCCGCCATCATGCCGCCGATGTCGACGGCGCCGGTGGCGGCCTCGAAATAGCGGTAGGGCGTGGTGGCCAGCCCGATGTGGCGCAGGATCGACAGGTGGTTGGGCCAGGTCGGCACCGGCACGTGCACGCGGGCCTCGGGGGCGTTGCGCTGGACCAGTTCGAGCGCCTGGTGCACCGCGCCCGTCCCCCCCGGCGTCGCCGCCACCGCGACCCGTTCGGCCGGCACCGCCGGGCCCAGCACGAGGTCGCGCAGCGCCGTGCAGAACGCCGGATCGCCGGCAAGGCCGGTGTAGCTTTTCGTCGTCTCGCGTTCCCACAGCAGCCGCTCGGCGGTCTTGACCGCGCGCATCACCGGCGTGGTGCCGGCGGCGTCGCGGTAGACGCCGATCCCGAGGTCGACCTTGCCGGGGCGCGGGTCATCGCCGAAAAGCGCCATGATGCGCAGGATCCCGTCGGCGGGCTGGGGGGTGAGGCCGGTCAGCATGGGGGGGGCCTTCGGGGGTCAGGTGGGGATGGCGGCGGGGTCGCGGTCATGCACCAGGATGCGGGTGCGATCCTCCTGCGCGACGACGGTGAAGCCCGCGGCCTGATACAGCGCCAGCGCGCGGGGATGGTCGAGCGAGCAGGTGTCGACCGTCAGCCGCCGCACCCCGGGCCGTTCCCACGCCGTCAGCACCGCGGTGCGCAGCAGGAAGCGGCCGAGGCCGCGGCCGATCGCCTCGGGCACGAGGCCGAAATATTCCAGCTCGCAACTGTCGCCGGCGCGCGCGTCGAGCACGAAGAAACCGTGCGGCCAGCCGTGGCGCAGCAGGGTGAACATCTCGACCGCCGGGTCGGCGAGCCAGGCGGCAAGTTCCTCGCGCGGGGTGGCGAAGCGGTCGGTCCAGGCGTAGGCGCGCCCGACGGCATCGTAGAGCGCGAGGAAATACCACGCCGGCGGCGCCTCGGCGCGCAAGAGCGCCCCCTCGCCGCCGGCCGGGGCCACCGGCCAGCCATACTCGGGGCGGGCGGCCATCTCGAGGAAGGTGACACGGTAGTGCACCGTGCTGCCGGCGGGAACGATGCCGCTCATCCGGTTTCGACCGCCAGATCGGGATACCTCCCCCATTCCGACCAGGACCCGTCGTAAAGCGCGTGGTCGCGGTGCCCGAGCCGTTCGAGCGCGAGCGAGATGATCGCCGCCGTCACCCCCGAGCCGCAGGTGGTGATCACCGGGCGCGACAGGTCGACGCCGGCGGCGTCGAAGGCGGCGCGCAGGCCGGCCGCGTCCTTCATCGTGCCGTCGGGGTTCAGCAATTCGGTGAACGGCAGGTTCTTCGAGCCGGGGATGTGGCCGGCACGCAGGCCGGGGCGCGGCTCGGGCACGCGGCCGGCGAAACGGTCGCGGCTGCGGGCGTCGACGATCTCGTGGTCGCCCAGCTTCGAGGCCGCGGCCACCTGCGTCACGTCGCGCACCAGGTGGGCCTGGCGCTGCACACTCATGTGACGGTCGCGCACCATCGGGGCAAGGTCTTCCAGCGGCCGGCCCTCGGCGCGCCACTTGGGCAGGCCGCCGTCGAGCACCGCGACATCGGTCTTGCCCATCAGCCGGAACAGCCACCACACCCGCGCCGCCGAAAGCAGCCCGACGCTGTCGTAGACCACCACCTGATGGCCGTCGCCCACCCCCATCGCGCGCAGTCTGGCGACGAATTTCTCGGGCGGGGGGGCCATGTGGGGCAGGGCGCTGCGGGCGTCGGCAATCTCGTCGATGTCGAAATGGCGGGCGCCGGGGATGTGGGCCCGGGCATGTTCGGCACGGGCATAGCGGCCGCTGTCGGGCATGTGCCACGAGCCGTCGAGCACCCGCAGGTCGGGGTTGTCGAGATGCGCGGCCAGCCAGTCGGTCGAGACCAGGGTTCCGGGGTCGTCTTGCATCCGCCTCTCCGTTTCGCCGGTTCCTGCCTAGCGCCGGGGCGGGGGCGGGGCAAGAGGGCAGGGCGCAAGGGCCAGGGCTATCGCATTTGGATTTTTCGCCCCTGAAATGAGAACGTAGAACGAACAGCGTGATGCCTCTCGTGCCGCTGAGTTCGCCTGAACGTCAAAAACGGGATCGAGAGCGACCTGGCAGTTCCAAATGCGATTCCCCTGGCGCAAGGGCCCGGGGCAATCGCATTTGCCCCCGGGGCCGAAGCGGAAGCCGGGCGAGCGCCTGCCCGTCCGGGCGGGGTGGCGCGCCCCGGACAGATGTCCGCTTCGTCTGCCAACCGCTGTCTCACGGCGATCTTCCGGCCAAATGCGATAGCCCTGGGGGCCCGTCGCCGCCCCTTTCCTTTCCCGACGCCCCGCCCTAGAACGCGCCCGACCGTAGGAGAGCGTCGCGATGCAGGGCAGTGCCAACCTCAACCTCATGATCAAGGCCGCGCGCAAGGCAGCGCGCAGCCTGGTGAAGGACTTCCGCGAGGTCGAGAACCTTCAGGTCTCGGCCAAGGGGCCGGGCGATTTCGTCTCGCGCGCCGACATCGCCGCCGAAAAGCTGATCCGCGAGGAACTGATGGGCGGGCGGCCGACCTATGGCTGGCTTGGCGAGGAATCGGGCGAAACCCCGGGCGAGGATCCGACCCGGCGCTGGATCGTCGATCCGCTCGACGGCACCACCAACTTCCTGCACGGCCTGCCGCACTGGGCGGTGTCGATCGCGCTCGAGCACAAGGGCGAGATCGTCTCGGGCGTGGTCTACGACCCGACCAGGAACGAGCTGTTCGTGGCCGAGAAGGGCACCGGCGCGTGGATGAACGACACCCGCCTGCGGGTGTCGGGGCGCAAGCGGATGATCGACTGCATCTTCGCCACCGGCATTCCCTTCGCCGGCCGCCCGGCGCTGCCCGCCAGCCTGCGCGACCTCGCCCGCCTGATGCCGGTCTGCGCCGGGGTGCGGCGCTGGGGCGCGGCGGCGCTCGACTTCGCCTATGTCGCCGCCGGCCGCTATGACGGTTTCTGGGAGCGCGGCCTGCACCCCTGGGACATGGCCGCGGGCCTGATCCTGGTGCGCGAGGCCGGCGGCATGGCCGGGCCGCTGCGCGCGGGCGGCGACATCTACGGCTCAGGCGGCGTGATCGCCGCGAACGCCGAACAGTTCGAGCCGCTGGGCCGGATTCTGCGCGCCCCCGACGCCCCCGCCAGCGCCCCCGCCACCCCCGGCGCCTGACGGCGCGCCGCGCGCCGGCGCCAGCGCGGGGCCGCGGGCCGGCGGCGCGTCGGCGGCCGGGTGCGGCGGCGCGGCCAGTTGCACCTCGGCCATCAAGGCCACCAGCAGCTCGACATGGCGCGCGACCGAATAGCGCCCGCTGCCCTCCAGCCGCGCCGCCTCCATCGTCTCTTCCTCGTCCAGCAGCACACGCATCGTCGCCGCCCCGATCGGCGGCAGCGTCATGCCCGGCAGCAGCCGGCGCAGATCGCGCTCGCGGCGCCAGTCGGCAAGGCCGTGGCGCGCGGCCCGCACCAGCAGCCCCGGCCGGTGGATGGATTTCAGAACGGCGGCGAAGTCGGTCATGGAAAGCCTCCTGGCTGATCGCCACAGACTGGCACAACCTGAGCGGGTGTTGCGGAATGCGCCGACCCGCCGCGCGGAGGTTTCAGATGAGTTTAGATTTTAGAAACAATCATCGCAAATCGCGAAACATTAACAGTCCCGTAACCAGTGCAACCTCAGGTAGAAATTCACCTTCGTAAAGAAAGGGCTAATGCGTTGGGGACGATTTTGGGCAAGGAAACCGCGGCCGGGCTGCCGGCATGGCTGCCGGAAGCGGCGCGCTTCTACCTCGATCACACCGAGGCCGGGGTGCCGCTGCGCGAGCTGGCGCGCCGCGCCGGCTGCCATGCCTCGACCGTGCTGCGCCAGGTCCGCCGCATCGAAAGCCGCCGCGACGATCCGCTGGTGGATGCGGCGCTGACCCGCCTGGCCCGCGACGCCCCCTTGCCCGCCGCCGCGCCCGCCGCCTCGCCTGCCGCCTCCCCCCTCGTCGACAGCGACCACAGGAGACCACCGATGTCCGCACCGCTCCGCCCCCAAGCCGCCGCCGCGCCCGCCGACGCGCCCGCAACCGGCCCGGCCGACGCCGACACCGTCGCGCGCGAGGCCGCGCGCATCCTGCCCCGCCTTGCCCGCAGCGGCGCCACGCTGGCGCTGGCCGAGGGGATCGACCGCGCCGCCGTGCTGCTGCCGATGCCGGGCGGCGAGGCGGTGCCCTCGGCCACGCTGACGCGCACGGTGGCCGAGGCGTTCGCGCTCAACGACTGGATCGCGCCGGCGCGCGTCGTCGGCCGCGTGACGCAATACGCGCTGACGCCGGCCGGGCGCGCGGCGCTGCGCCGGCTGGCCGGCGGCCCGCACCGCGCCACCGCCGAGCCCGGCTTCGCCGAGGCCCAGGCCGCCTTCGCCGACCAGCACCGCATCTGGGGCACCCGCAGCTATGCCGGCGACGACGGCCACGCCCGGCGGCTGCGCGTCAACCTTGCGGAATCGCCCATCGCGGTGCTGTCGCGCCGGCGCGACCGCGACGGGCGGCCGTTCCTTTCGGCCGATCTTGTCGCCGCGGGCGAGCGGCTGCGCGAGGATTTCGAACTGGCGCAGATGGGCGCGCGCACGACCCAGAACTGGGACCGCTTCCTGACCGCCGGGGTGCGCGCCACCGCCGAGCCCGGCCCCACCCCCGGCGGCGGCGCGATGGCCGCGCGCGACCGGGTGGCCGCGGCGCTGCGCGATCTTGGCCCCGGCCTTGGCGACATGGTGCTGCGCTGCTGCTGCTACCTCGAAGGGCTCGAGGCGGCCGAGCGGCGGCTGGGCTGGTCGGCGCGGTCGGGCAAGATCGTGCTGCGGATCGCGCTGATGCGGCTCAAGCGGCACTACGACGAACGCCACGGCGGCGCGCCGCTGATCGGCTGAGGGCGCGCGGGCGGCGGTGGCGGGCCTCAGCCGCCGCGACGCCGCCCGCCGCGCCGGCCGCCGCTGGCGGTGGCGGACGCGGCCTGCGCCGCCTCGGGGAACGAGGCCCCCGCCTTCACCGCCTCGATCACGCGTGCGAAGCGGATCCACTCGCCGCCGTTGGCATCGTGGTTCATCAGCAGGTTGGCGGCCTTGATCGCCTCCATCTCGACCGCGCGCACCGGGTTCATGATCGCCGAGGTCATCCCCGCCCCGATCGCCATCGGCAGGAAGGCGGCGTTGACACCGTGGCGGTTGGGCAGCCCGAAGCTGATGTTCGAGGCGCCGCAGGTGGTGTTCACGCCCAGCTCGTCGCGCAGCCGGCGCACCAGCGCGAACACCTGCCGCCCGGCCGAGGCCATGGCCCCCACCGGCATCACCAGCGGATCGACGACGATATCGTGCGCGGGAATGCCGAAATCGGCGGCGCGGCGGACGATCTTCTGCGCCACCGCGAAGCGCACGTCGGGGTCTTCGGAAATGCCGCTGTCGTCGTTCGAGATCGCCACCACCGGCACGTTGTATTTCTTCACCAGCGGCAGCACCAGGTCCAGCCGCTCTTCCTCGCCGGTGACCGAGTTCAAGAGCGGCCGGCCGTTGGCGGCCGCCAGCCCCGCCTCGAGCGCCGCGGGCACCGACGAATCGATGCACAGCGGCACGTCGACCAGCGCCTGCACCAGCTCGATCACCCTGGTCATCAGCGGCGGCTCGGTCTCGTTGGGGTTGGGGTTGGAGTTGTAGACCACGCCCGCGTTGATATCGAGCACCATCGCCCCGCACGCGACCTGTTCGAGCGCGTCGCGCTCGACGGTCGAGAAATCGCCGGCCTCCAGTTCCGCGGCCAGCTTCTTGCGGCCGGTGGGGTTGATCCGCTCGCCGATGACGCAGAACGGCTCGTCGAAGCCGATGACGACGGTCTTCGAGCGGGATTCGAGAACGGTGCGGGTGGTCATTCGGCCTCATTCCTTGCGGGGCTGCCGCCGCCATGGCCGGCGGCGTAGGTGGCGGCGGCCTCGATCCCGCCCAGCGGGAACAGGTGCGCCGCGGCGATATTGCTGTCGGGGTGCCGGGCGAGGTGGCGGGCAAGCCCGTCCAGAACCCCGGTCGGCTCGAACGGCATCACCAGGCGGGTGACGTCGCGGGCGCGTCTTTGCAGCACGTCCAGGGACGGGCCGACACCGCAGGCGATGGCGAACTTCAGCAGCGTCTGAAGTTTCGCCGGCCCGGCGATGCCGACATGGATCGGCAGCGCGATGCCGGCCGCCTGCAACCGCCCGGCCCAGGCGATCACCGGGGCGGCGTCGAAGGCGAATTGCGTGGCGATCGCCATCGCGGCGTCGGAACGCTCGGCGAAGGCCTGTTTCCAGCGCAGCGCGGCCATTACCCCGGCCTCGCCACCGTCCGGGTCGATGTCGCGGTTGCCCTCGGGGTGGCCGGCGACGTGGATCCGCGCGAAACCGTCGAACAGCCCGGTTTCCAGCAGTTGCAACGACGACTCGAACGCGCCGGCCGGCCGCGACGCCCCGCCCGCCAGCACCAGCGCCTGATCCACCCCCGCCTCGCCGCGATAGCGCGCGACAAGCCCGGCCAGCGCGGCACGGTTCTCGATCAGGCGCGCCGGGATGTGCGGCATCGGCGCGAAGCCCTCGGCGCGCAGCCGCGCGGCGGTGGCCACCATGTCGGCGGCCTCGGTGCCCTCGATATGGGCGACGTAGACGCGCGTGCCCGCCGGCAGCAGGGCGCGGAAATCGGCCACCTTCGCCGCGGTGCGCGGCATCACCTCGATCGACCAGCCGTCGCGGAACGCCGCCAGCGGCGCCGGTCCCGGCACCTGCCGTTCCGCCTTTCTGAACCGCAACAAAGCCATCAGCGCCTCCCGCCACGCCCGGTAAGGTGTCACCCGCGGCCGCCCGCCCGGACCAGCGCGCGCAGCCTCGCGTCGTCGTAGGCCTCGTCCAGCGCCCGCGCGCGGGCGTTTGCGACCTCTGCCGCGTCGCCGGCGACCTCGCCTTCGTCCACCCGCACCCATTCGGCGCTGTAGGCGTCCGAGCCGGTGAGCCCGGCGACCATCGCGGCGCGGTCGATCGCCTCGGCGAAGCGGTCGGGCAGGGGGGCCTTCGCCGCCCCGCGTCCGCGCCCGACGATCACCTGCGCCGGGATGTCGCGCCAGTAAACCAGTGTGATGCGTGCCATCGCGCCCTCCGCCTGCCCCGATCTAGGCGCCCCGGGCAGGGTTTGGCCAGACCCGGCGAATGGAAATTCCTTCATGTTGATTATGCGTGATCACGGATGCGCGACTTGCACCCCCCCCTCGCGAGGGCTACCTTTCGCTCAACTTGCATCGGAGGGCGACCATGACGCCCGAGCGTCCTGCGGCTGCGGACGCGTTCCCGAAACCGGTTGAGCCGACCGTGGCCGCCACCCCGGGCCGAGGGCCGCTTTACGGCGCCCTCGACCTGGGTACGAATTCGTGCCGGATGCTGATCGGCCATCCCGTGGCCGACCAGTTCCGCGTGATCGACAGCTTTTCGAAATCGGTCCAGCTCGGCTACGGGCTGGAGGCGTCGGGGCGACTGTCGCGCGCCTCGATGGAGCGTGCGATCGCCGCCCTGCGCATCTGCCGCCGCAAGCTTGACCAGAACCGCGTGAGCCGCATGCGCCTGGTCGCCACCGAGGCCTGCCGGCGCGCCCGCAACGGCCCCGATTTCCTGGCCCAGGTGCGGCGCGAGACCGGGCTTTCGCTCGAGATCATCCCGCCCGAGGAAGAGGCGCGGCTGGCGGTGGTGTCGTGCGCCTCGCTGGTGTCGCCGCGCACCGAGCAATTGCTGGTGGTCGACATCGGCGGCGGCTCGACCGAACTGGTGTGGATCGACCTTTCCGCCGTGCCCGGGCCCGAGCGGGTGCCCGCGATCGTCGGCCTGCGCCCGGGGTTCGCGCACGACGAGGGCACCGACGGCGCCACGGCGGCGCGGGTGGTCGACTGGATCTCGGTGCCGCTGGGCGTGGCCACGCTCAAGGACGCCTACCGCGACGTCGACGACGACGCCGCGCGATTCGCGCTGATGTCGTGGTTCTTCGAAGAGAACCTGACCGCCTTCTCGCCCTACCACGACGCCCCCCCGCGCGAGGGGTTCCAGATCATCGGCACCTCGGGCACGGTGACCACCGTCGCGGCCTCGTTCCTCGGGCTGCGGCGGTATGACCGCAACAAGGTGGACGGGCTGCGGATGACCTCCGAGCAGATCGATTCGGTGATCCGCGATTACCTGAGCCTCGGGCCGTCGGGGCGGCGGTCCGACCCGCGCATCGGGCGCGACCGGCATTCGCTGATCATGTCGGGGGCCGCGATCCTGCAGGCGCTGATGCGGATCTGGCCCACCGACCGGCTGACGGTGGCCGATCGCGGTTTGCGCGAAGGGCTGTTATACGCGCAGATGGCCGCCGACGGTGTGCTGCGGCGCTGAGGGGATCGAGGGATGGTGACACGCAAGGAAGGCTCGGGGCGCGGCCAGCGCGAATTGCGCGTGCGGGTCAAGACCGCGCGCGGGCGGCGGCTGTCGTCGACGCTGTGGCTCGAACGCCAGCTCAACGATCCCTATGTGCAGCGCGCCCGGGCCGAGGGCTGGCGCGGCCGCGCCGCCTTCAAGCTGATCGAGATCGACGACCGCTTCCGCTTTCTCGTGCCCGGCGCGCGGGTGATCGACCTGGGCTGCGCGCCCGGCGGCTGGCTTCAGGTGGCCGCGACGCGGGTGAACGCCAACGGCACCCGGGCGGGCAAGCCGCACGGCCGGGTGCTGGGCATCGACCTGCAGGAGGTGGCGCCGGTGCCGGGGGCCGAGATCCACCAGCTCGATTTCCTCGACGAAGGCGCCGACGCGCAGATCAAGGCATGGCTGGGCGGCCGCGCCGAGGTGGTGATGTCGGACATGGCGGCGGCGTCGTCGGGCCACCGCCAGACCGACCACCTGCGCATCGTCACCCTGTGCGAGGCGGCGGCCGAACTGGCCTTCGACGTGCTGGAAGAGGGCGGCACCTTCGTCGCCAAGGTGCTGGCCGGCGGCGCCGAGGGCGGGCTTCAGGCCCGCCTCAAGCGCGCGTTCCGCACCGTTGCCAACGTCAAGCCGCCGGCCTCGCGCGCCGACAGCGCCGAGAAATACGTCGTCGCCACCGGCTTTCGCGGCCACCCCGAAGACGGCGGAGATGGCTGAGGCCGGCGCTGCGCCGCCGCGCCCGGGCGAGGTGGCGCTGGGCTTCGATCCGGCCGCGCGGGCCGACGCGGGGGTGGTGTTCATCGGCCGCGTCGAAAGCCCCCATCGCCCCGGCGATTGCCCCAGGAACCTGACCGAGGCGCGCGCGCGGGGCGGCGGCGCGGTGCTGTGGCTCGATCCCGCGTGGCGGGCCGGGCTGGCGGGCATCGAGGCCGGGCAGGCGGTGGTGGTGCTGTACTGGATGGCGGGCGCGCGGCGCGACCTGATCGTGCAGGCCCCGCGCCACCGCGACCGTCCGGCCGGGGTGTTCGCGCTGCGCTCGCCCGCGCGGCCCAACCCGCTGGCGCTGGCGGTGGTGCGGGTGGTCGCGGTCGAGGCCGCCGCCGGGCGGGTGGCGATCGACGCCATAGACTGCTGGAACGGCACTCCGCTGGTCGATCTCAAGCCGTGGTTCGCCGGCATCGACGTGCCGCCGAACACATGAAATACGCCTTACAAGGCGCTATGATCGTTTGATAATACCTGCCAGGCCCGGCTACTGAAGATCGGCGAAGGCGGCTTGCAGGCGCGCCACCGCCTCGGCCACCCGCGCCCTCGGCGTGGCAAGGTTGAAGCGGCGGAAACTTTCGCCCCCGGTCCCGAAACTGGCGCCGGCGTTGGTGGCGATGCGCGCCCGCCCCGCGACCCGGGCCGCGACCTCGTCGGCATCCATCCCGGTGCCGGCGAAGTCGACCCAGGCGAGGTAGGTCGCCTCGAGCGGCATCGAGCGCAGCCCCGGGATCGCGTTCACGCCGGCGTCGAACAACGCCCGGTTGCCGTCGATGTAGCGCATCAGCGCATCCACCCAGGCCGCGCCCTCGGGCGAATAGGCGGCGGTGGCCATCACCACCCCGAACGCCCCCGGCGAGATCCCGAGCGCGGCCATCCTGCGCGCGAATTCCCTGCGCAGGCCGGCATCGGGGACGATGACGTTGCCGATATGGGCGCCGGCGAGGTTGAAGGTCTTGGTGGTGGCGGTCAGCATCACCAGCCGGTCGGCGATGTCGGGCGCGGCGTTGGCCATCACGAGGTGGCGCTGGCCGGGCATCACCAGGTCGTGGTGGATCTCGTCCGAGACCACGATCAGGTCGTGGCGGCGGGCGAAATCGGCGACGCCGCGCAGTTCCCCGGCGCTCCACACCCGCCCGCCGGGGTTGTGCGGCGAGCACAGGATCACCATCCGCTCGCGCCCGGTCATCTGCGCGTCGTAGCGGTCGAATTCCATCTCGTAGCGGCCGTCGCGCAGCGCCAGCGGGCATTCCACCACCTCGCGCCCGGCGGCGGCGATGACGCGGGCGAAGGCGTGGTAGACCGGGGTGAACAGCACCACCCCGTCGCCCGGCCGGGTCCAGGTGTCGACGCACAGCGCCGTGCCGTTGACGAGGCCGTGGGTGGTGAAGATCGCCTCGCGCTCCACCTGCCAGCCGTGGCGATGCGCCATCCACCACGCAATCGCGGCGTGATAATCCGAGAAATCGCCGAAATAGCCGTAGATGCCGGTGGCCATGTAGGCGCGCAGCGCCTCGTCGACACAGGCCGGCGGGCGGAAATCCATGTCGGCCACCCACATCGCGATCCCGTCGTCGGGCGAGACGCCGTAGAGGCGCTCCATCTCGTCCCACTTGTTGGAATGGGTGTGGCGCCGGTCGATGATCTCGTCGAAATCGGGGCTCGGGAAGGGGGCGTGCATGGGCGTTCCGTGGTCTGCCGGGGCGCGGCGGGGGAAGGGGATGGCGGGCACCGCGGTTATGGCCAAGGGCGCCGGGCCCCGCAAGGGGGGGGTGGGATGGGCGATGTCGCCCACCCTGCGGGCGGGCGGTCAGGCCGCGAGCGGCAGTTCGGCGAGGCCGTGGAAATGATAGATGTCGGCGTAGCGCGGCGGCGCGGTCAGGCGCAGGCCGGGCAGGCGGGCGAACAGGATCGGCAGCGCCACCCGCAGTTCGAGCCGCGCCAGCGGCGCGCCGACGCAGAAGTGCAGGCCGGCACCGAAGGCAAGATGCGGCTTGGCCGGGCGGAACGGGTCGAAGGTGTGCGGCGCGTCCCACACCCTGGGGTCGCGGTTGGCGGCGCCAAGCAGGCACGCCACCTCGTCGCCCGGGCGGAAGCTGTGGCCCATCACCTCGATCTCGTCGTAGGCGTGGCGGGTGAACAGGTGCAGCGGCGGATCGAAGCGCAGCGCCTCCTCGACCGTGGCCTCGATGCGGGCGGGCGAAAGCGCCTCGGCGCGCAAGGCGGGCTTGCGCAGCGCCTCGGCGCCCAGGATCGCGGCCACGGCGTTGCCGATGGCGTGCACCGTCGCCTCGTGGCCGGCGTTCAGCAGCAGGATACAGGTCGAGATCATCTCGTCCGGGCTTAGGCGGTCGCCCTCTTCCTCGGCCGCGATCAGGTGGCTGATGAGGTCGTCGTCGGGGCGGGTGCGCCGCTTTGCCACGTAACCGCGCAGGAAGGCCGCGAAGTCGCGCGCGGCGGCGGCGGCGGCGTCTTCCTCGGCGCGGGTGCGCCCGGCGCGATACATCGCCACCATCGCGTGCGACCATGCCAGCAGGTCGTCGGCCATGGTTTCGGGCACCCCCAGCAGGCGCGCGATCACGATCACCGGCAGCTTCTGCGCGAAGCCCGCCAGCAGGTCGAACCGGCCCTCGGGCAGGGCGTCGATCAAGCTGTGGCAGAGCACCGCGATCTCGGGCTCCATCGCCGCGATCCGGCGGTTGGTGAAGGCGCGCAGCACCAGCCCGCGCAGGCGGGTGTGGCGGGGCGGCTCCAGCTCCAGCATCGAATGGGCCTCGACGTCGTGGAACGGCGCGAGGCGCTCGGGCACCGGGCGGCGGCGGTTCTCGGGGATGGCGCGGCCGAAACGCCGGTCGCGCAGGATGGCGTTGGCGGCGGTGTAAGACAGCGCGCAGGGCAGCCCGTAGTCGGCCCAATGCACGATCGAGCCGTGCGCCCGGGCGCGATCATAGAACCCGTAGGGGTTCTGGACGAAGGTCGGATCTTTGGGCGACTGGTTGAGGCTGTGCATGGCGGGCCGCGTGTTGTGCATCGGCGCGCAGCAAACCGGATGCGGCGCGGCGGTGCAAGGGGCGGTGCGCGGGCGGCGAACAGCCGGCCCTTGCCCGGAACAAGGCGCGCGCAGCGCGCCGCCGGGCAGCGCACAGGAGGTCGGGGCCTTCGTGGGGCAGGAGATTGCACGGCCACCCGCACGGATGAACGAACACGCGATCGCCTCCCGGGGCGCGGCATTCGGCATTGACATCCCGCGCAGGTGCGCTAGGCCGGGGGCGTTCTGGTTTCCGGTGGTGACACCGGATGAAAAGGGAACGCGGTGCGGCTCCGGGCAACCGGCGCCAAATCCGCGACTGCCCCCGCAACTGTAAGCGGAGAGCGGGGCCGAAATGCCACTGGGCGCACGCCCGGGAAGGCCGGCCACCGCGACGACCCGCAAGTCAGGAGACCTGCCAGGACATCACCCTTTCCGGGGCGCGGGGCGCGCCACGGAGGCGGTTCTGCCGCAGCGGTGATCGAGCCCGCGGCAGGCGCATCGTCTGTCGCCATCGTGAAACCCGCCGCGACCCCCATTGCAGGGGCCGGCAGACCACAGGTGCCGCCGATGTCCTTCCGTCCGGTCTTCCCCGTCCTTCCCGCAACCGCGCTGGCGCTGGCCGCCGGCTCCGCGCCCGCGCCGGCCGCCGCGCAGGCGATCCCGTTCGACCTCGGCGAGATCGTCGTCTCGGCCGCGCTCGAACCCGTCGCGGCATCCGCCTCGGGCGCCTCGGTCAGCGTCGTGACCGGCGACGAGATCGCGGCGGCGGCCGACCTCAACCTCGTCGACACGCTGATCCGCCTGCCGGGCGTGTCGATCCGCGCCACCGGCCCGATCGGCGCGCAGGCGGGCTTTGCCGTGCGCGGGGCGAGCCAGAACTACGTTCCGGTGCTGATCGACGGCATCGACGTGACCGACCCCTCGGGGCCGCAGGTGGCGTTCAACTTCGGCGGGCTGACCGCGGTGGGGATCGGGCGGATCGAGGTGCTCAAGGGCTCGCAATCGGCGCTTTACGGGGCCGACGCGGTGGGGGGCGTGATCTCGATCACCACCGCGCGTGCGACGGAGGAGGGCGTGCATCACGTGGTCGAGGCATCGGCGGGCAGTTACGCCACGCGGCGGCTGTCCTACGGCTTCAGCGCGCTGGGGCCGCGGGGCGATCTGGCGCTGACGCTGGGGCATGTGTCTTCGAACGGGTTCTCGGCCGCCGACGAGGACGCGGGCAACACCGAGGCCGACGGCTTTCGCGGCAACCGCGCCAGCTTTTCCGGCTCGCTGCGGTTCGACACCGGGCTGCGGCTGGGCGCCTCGGGGTTCTACGAGGATACCTTCGCCGAGTTCGACGAAAGTTTCCCCGCCATCGCCGACGGCACCCCGGACGAGGCCGCCAACGCCCGCTCGCGCGGATTGCGCGCTTTCGCCGAGTTCGAGACCGGGGCGATCGAGCACACGCTTTCCGGCGCGCTGTTCGCCATCGACCGCGACAGCCTGTCGGACGGCTTCACCAGCCTGTTCGAGGGACGGCGCGAGGTGGCAAGCTGGCAGGCGGCCGGCGACATCGGCCCGGCGCGGGTGATCGCGGGCGCCGACACCACCCGCGAAACCTCGGCCGACAGCTTCGGTTTCGCGGCCGAAAACCGCATCGACGGGGTGTTTTCCGAGGTGCGGCTGGCGGCCACGCCCGCGCTCGACCTGATCGGCTCGGTGCGCAACGACGACCATTCGCGGTTCGGCGGCTTCACCACCGGGCGGCTGGCGCTGGCGTGGCGGGTGGCGCCCGGGGTGGTGGTGCGCGGCTCGGCCGGGCAGGGGTTCCGCGCGCCCTCGAACTACGAACTGTTCAGCGATTTCGGGAACCCGGCGCTCAGCCCCGAAAGCTCGGACGCGCTCGACCTCGGGATCGAGGCGCAATTGCCCGGCGGCGGCTGGCTGCGCGCGACCGCGTTCCACCTCGCGGTGGACGACCTGATCGACTTCGATTTCGCCGACAATGCCTGCGGCTCGGGCTTCGGCTGCTATGTGCAGGTGCCCGGCACCTCGCGCCGCTCGGGGCTGGAGTTGGAGGGGGCGGTGGCGCTGTCCGACCGGCTGCGGCTGCGCGCGGCCTACACCTTCACCGACAGTTCCAGCAATGCCTCGTCGGGGTGGGCCGAGGTCGCGAAGCACGACCTGGTGGCAAGCCTTTCGGCCGGGATCGCGCCGCGCCTGTCGGGAGTGCTGAGCGCGCAGCACGTCGCCGGGCGGGCCGGGGCGCTGGGCAGCTATACCGTGCTGCACGGGGCGTTGACATGGGATCTGGGGCAGGGCGCCGAGGCGTGGCTGCGGGTGGAGAACCTGACCGATGCCGACTATCAGCTTGTGCCGGGGTTCGGCACCTCGGACCGGGCGGTGCAGGTGGGGCTGCGGCGCGCGTTCTGAGGCCGCGCGCCGGTGGCGGCGTGGCTTGAGTATTTGGACCAAGGTGAAGGGGGGGGGCGGGGTGCGCCCCTCCACCGGGGCTTTGGCGGGGCGGGGTGGAATGCGTATTCGGGCCAGGATGAAGGGCGGGGTGCTGGCGCTGCTGCTGGTGGCGGGGCCGGGGGCGGCGGCGCCGGAGCGGGTGGTATCGCTCAACCTCTGCACCGACCAGTTGGCGTTCCTGATCGCCGCGCCGGGGCAATTGGCGGCGGTCTCGCGGCTGGCGGTGGAGCGCGAGGTTTCGGCCCATGCCGGGGCGGTGGCGGCGGCGGTGGCGGCGGGGCGGCTGCGGCTGACCTCGGGCGCGGCCGAGGAGGTGTTCGTGATGGCCCCCGACCTGGTGCTGGCGGGCCGCTTCACCACCCGCGCGACGGTGGACCTGCTGCGCCGGCTGGGGGTGCGGGTGGAGGAATTCGCGCCCGAGACGAGCGTGGCCGAGACCCGCGCCAACATCGCCCGGATGGGCCGGCTGCTGGGCCGCGAGGCGGCGGCGGCGGCGCTGGTGGCGCGGCTCGATGCCGGGCTGGCGGCGGTGGAAGCGGCGGGGGCGGGGCCCGGGGCTGCATCGCCGGAGGGCGCGCGGGCCCGGGCGGTCGTCTGGCAGGCGGGCGGCTATGTCCCCGGGGCGGGCACGCTGGCCGATGCGATCCTGACGGCGGCGGGGCTTGAGAACCTCGGGCGGGGGGCGCGGCTGCGCGACAACGGCACGCTGCCGCTCGAGGCGCTGGTGCTGGCCGGCCCCGAGGTGATCGTGCGCGGCGCGCGCTACGCCGGGCAGAGCCGCGTCGAGGAGGTGCTCGACCATCCCGCGCTGGCGGCGCTGGGGGCGCTGGACGGCGGCACCACCGGGCCCGAGTGGGTGTGCGGCACGCCGGCGCTGGCCGGGGCGGTGGCCGCGCTGGCTGCACGCGTGGCGCGATGAGGGGCCTGCTGGCGGCGCTTGCGGGGCTGGTGGCGGTGCTGTTCGTGGCCTCGCTGCTGATCGGGCCGGCGCCGGCGGGGCCGGGCGAAAGCCTGCGCGCGCTGGCGACGGGCGAGGGCGCGATGGGGATCGTGATGCGCGAGATCCGGCTGCCGCGGGCGCTGCTGGCGGTGCTGGTGGGGGCGGCGCTGGGGCTTGGCGGCGCGGCGTTCCAGGGCTGGCTGCGCAACCCGCTGGCCGAGCCGGGGCTGATCGGCATCTCGCCCGCCGCGGCGCTGGGGGCGGTGGTGGCGTTGCAGACCGGCCTCGCCGCGCTGCATCCGCTGGTGCTGCCCGGCGCGGCGCTGGCCTTCGCGGCGGTGGCCGGCGCGCTGATCCTGGCGCTGGCGGGGCGGGGCGGGGCGACGCTGGCGCTGATCCTGGCCGGCATCGCGGTGTCGGCGCTGGCCGGCGCGCTGACCTCGCTGGCGCTGTCGCTGTCGCCCAACCCGTTCGCGGCGGCCGAGGCGGTGTTCTGGATGCTGGGCTCGCTTGCCGACCGCTCGATGCTGCATGTCTGGATCGCGGCGCCCTTCGTGCTGGCCGGCGCGGCGCTGGTGCTGCGGCTGGGCCCGGCGCTGGACGCGCTGAGCCTGGGCGAGGCGGCGGCGGCGGCGCTGGGGGTGCGGCTGGGCGCGGTGCGGCTGCAGCTGGTCGTGGGCACCGCGGCGATGGTGGGCGCGGCGGTGGCGGTGGCGGGCGCGGTGGGCTTCGTGGGCCTTGTCGTGCCGCACCTGCTGCGCGGGGCGGTGGGGGCGCGGCCGGGCCGCCTGCTGCCGGCCTCGGCGCTGGGGGGGGCGGCGATGGTGCTGGCCGCCGACATCGCGGTGCGCGTGATCGCGCCCGAGCGCGACCTCAAGCTTGGCGTGCTGACCGCGCTGGTGGGGGCGCCGTTCTTCCTTGACCTGATCCGCCGCAACCGCGGGGCGGCGGGATGAGCGGGGCGTTGCTGCGGCTGGAGGGGCTGGGCGTGCGGCGCGGCGGGCGGGCGGTGCTGGAGGGCGTCTCGCTGTCGGTGGCGCCGGGCGAGGTTCTGGGGCTGATCGGGCCCAACGGTGCCGGCAAGACCACGCTGTTGCAGGCCGCGCTGGGGCTGGTGCCCGCCACCGGCACCTCGAGCCTTGCTTCGCTGACGCCCGGTGCGCGCGCGCGCGCCGCCGCCTACCTGCCGCAGGCGCGCGAGATCGCCTGGCCGCTGGCGGTGGCCGACGTGGTGGCGCTGGGCCGGCTGCCGTGGGGCAGGCTGGACGCGGGCGGCGCGGTGGGCCGGGCGCTGGCGGCGATGGACCTTGGCCCGCTGGCCGCCCGCCCGGCAACCGCGCTTTCGGGGGGCGAGCAGGCGCGGGTGCTGATCGCGCGCGCGCTGGCGCAGGAGGCGCCGCTGATCCTGGCCGACGAGCCGGTGTCGGGCCTCGATCCGGCGGCGCAGATCCGCGCGATGCTGGTGTTTGCGGGGCGCGCGGCGGCGGGCCACGCGGTGGTGGCCAGCGTGCACGACCTTGGCCTTGCGGCGCGCCATTGCACGCGGCTGGTGCTGCTGCATCTGGGCCGCGTGGTGGCCGACGGCCCCCCGGCCGAGGTGCTGACGCCCGACCGCGTGGCCGCGGTCTTCGGGCTGCGGGGGCGGTTGGAGGATGGCCCCGAGGGCGCGGTGTTCACCACGCTGGGGCTGGCGGGCGGTGGCGCGGCCCCGCCTTGGTGAACCGTTTCGGGCACGCCCGCCCCCGGAAGGGAAGATGGGGACGGGCGCGGCCCCCCGGCGCGTGGGCCGGGGGGCCTTCGTGCGGTCAGAAGCGCACGAAACGCACCGAGTGGGCATCGCCCGGCACCGGGATGTGGCCGGTGATGGTGTCGGTGGCGACGTCGATGATGGTGATCTCGTTGCCGCGGTTCTCGGCCACCCACACCGCGCCGTAGCCGATCTCGTGGGCCTGCACCTCTTCGAGGGGCTCGAGGTCGATCTTGGAGATCCACGAGTTCATCGTCGCCACATGCGGGCGCACGGTGACATAGGCATACCGCCCCGAGGGATCGGACCACGCCGAATACGGCCGCCCGCCGGTAAGATACCACGGGATCGTGCCGATCACCCGGTTCTCGGCGTTGGGATCGAGCAGCGCGGCGCCGACCACCGGATCGCCCACGTCGACCATCACGAAGCGGTCGGTGGCCTTGTAGGTGCCCTCGTCGACGTGGTGGGTGCGGGCGCCGAAATCGATCGTCTGCGCCAGCTTCAGGGTGCGCCCGTATGGCGGGCGCTGCAACGCCTTGCGGTCAATCCGCGCGGCGACAATCGCGCCGCGGCGCGCGCGGGTGCGATTGACGCCGCCGGGGCGGGGCGATAGCAGCGCGCCATGGCCCGTGCCCCGCTGCTCCAACTCTCCGACCTTTCGCTCGGCTTCGGCGGGGTGCCGCTGTTCGCCGGCCTCGACCTGGTGGTGCAGCCGGGCGACCGGCTGGCGCTGGTCGGGCGCAACGGATCGGGCAAGTCGACGCTGATGAAGGTCATGGCCGGGCTGGTCGAGCCCGACGCCGGCAGCCGCATCCTGTCGCCCGGGGTGCATGTGGGCTACATGGAGCAGCACCCCGACCTGAGCGGCCATGCCACGCTGGGCGCGTGGGCCGCCGCGGGGCTGGCCCCGGGCGAGGATTACCGCGTCGCGATGGCCGCCGAGGGGCTGGGCTTCGTCGCCGATACCCCGGTCGCCACCGCCTCGGGGGGCGAGCGGCGGCGCGCGGCGCTGGCGCGCCTTCTGGCCGCCGCGCCCGAGCTGATGCTGCTGGACGAGCCCACCAACCACCTCGACATCGCCGCGATCACCTGGCTCGAGGACTACCTGCGCGCCACCGCCGCCGCCTTCGTGCTGATCAGCCACGACCGCGCCTTCCTGCGCGGGCTGGTGCGCGGCACCCTGTGGCTCGACCGTGGCGGGCTGCGCCGGCGCGACGGGCCCTACGCCGGCTTCGAGGACTGGCGCGACAAGGTCTGGGAGGAAGAGGACGCCGCCCGCCACAAGCTCGACCGCAAGATCCGGGCCGAAGGGCGCTGGGCGGTCGAGGGGATCAGCGCGCGGCGCAAGCGCAACCAGGGGCGGGTGCGCGCGCTGGCCGCGTTGCGCGACGAACGCCGCGCCATGATCCGCCGCCAGGGCGCCGCCGGCATGGCGCTGGAAAGCGGCCGGCAATCGGGCCGCGAGGTGATCGTGGCGGATGGAATTACAAAGGCTTACGGAGACAAGCTCATCTGCAAGGGGCTGGATTTGCGGGTGCTGCGCGGCGATCGCGTGGCCTTCGTCGGGCCCAACGGCGCCGGCAAGACAACGCTTCTCAAGCTGCTGATCGGCGAGGAAAAACCCGATTCCGGCAGCGTCCGGCTTGGCACCCGGCTGAGCGTGGCCGAGTTCGACCAGGCCCGCGCCGGCCTCGACCCCGACAAAAGCCTGTGGGACAACCTCACGCTCGACCCGAAGCTGGGGGTTTCGGGGCGGTCGGATCAGGTGATGGTGCGGGGCGCGCCGCGCCACGTCATGGGATATCTCAAGGATTTCCTGTTCGACGAGGCGCAGGCCCGCGCGCCGGTGCGCGCGCTCTCGGGCGGGGAACGGGCGCGGCTGTTGCTGGCGCGGCTGATGGCGCGCGAAAGCAACCTGCTGATCCTGGATGAGCCGACCAACGATCTTGACGTGGAAACGCTTGATCTGCTTCAGGAACTGCTGGACGATTACGATGGCACCGTGCTTGTCGTCAGCCACGACCGCGATTTCATCGACCGGGTGGCGACGATGACGGTGGCGCTGGACGGGGCAGGGCATGTCACCGCCTATGCCGGTGGCTGGTCGGATTACCGCGCGCAGGCCGGTGACGACATGCCCGCGGCGGCCAGGCCCGCGCAAAAGCCGCGCGCCAGGCCCGCGGCCCCCAGGCCCGCCGCGCCGAAACCGGCCGCCGGGCTGAGCTTTGCCGAGCGTCACCGCCTCGAGGCGCTGCCGGGCGAGATTGCGCGGCTGGAGGCCGAGGTGGCGAAACTGGCCGCCGCGCTTGCCGATCCGACGCTTTACGATCGCGCGCCGGACACCTTCCGCAAGGGCACCGAGGCACTGGCCGCGCGGCAGGCGGCCCTTGCCGCCGCCGAGGAGGAATGGCTGCACCTGGCCGAAAAGGCCGAGGCGGAAGGGTAGCGGGCCACGGCGGGCGCGGATCGGGATATCGGAAAGTCGGATAATCAGAATTATGTTAATATCGCATGAACCGGCCGCACGTTGCCCACGGTAACGCCAAGCCCCTGCCAAAGCGTTGCCCCGACGTGCGTTGCGCCGTGCAACGCCCTGAAACCCCGGCCTGAAGCGCCTCAGGCCACGGGATCGCCCGTCACCACCTCGGCGCCGTCCTGCACCGCGGTGAAGAAACAGCTTTGCCGCCCGGTGTGGCACGCCGGCCCGGTCTGCTCCACCCGCACCAGCAGCGCGTCGCGGTCGCAATCCAGCCGCATCTCGACCAGCCGCTGGCCATGCCCCGAGGTTTCGCCCTTGACCCAGAACGCCTGGCGCGAGCGCGACCAATAGGTCACCCGGCCGCTTGCCAGCGTGCGCGCCACCGCCTCGGCGTTCATCCACGCCAGCATCAGCACCTCGCCGGTGGCCGCGTCCTGCGCCACCGCCGGGATCAGGCCACGGTCGTCGTAGCGCAGGCTGGCGGGATCGAAAACCATCGGCGGAACTCCTTTGCAACGGCGGCGCGCGGGTCTATCTAGGGCGCAAGCGGCGCGGAGGAAAGCGATGGGCAACGACAACGATCTCGTCAAGCTCTACTCGGGCAGGATCCTGGCGCTGGCGACCGACATTCCCCACCTCGGCCGGCTGGACGCGCCGCAAGGCAGCGCGCGCCGCCGCTCGCCGCTGTGCGGTTCGACCGTGACGGTCGACCTGCGGCTGGACGAGGACGGGCGGATCGCCGAATTCGCACAGGACGTGAAGGCCTGCGCGCTGGGTCAGGCGGCCGCGTCGGTGGTGGGCGCCAACGCCATCGGCCGCACCCGGGCCGAGATCGAGGCCGCGCGCGACGCGCTGCGCGCCATGCTCAAGGACGACGGGCCGGTGCCGGGCGCCCCCTTTGACGGGCTCGAGGTGCTGCTGCCGGCGCGCGAGTATCGCAACCGCCACGCCTCGATCATGCTCGCGCTCGAGACCACCGCCGAGGCGATGGAAGCGGCCGAGCGGCAATCGGCCTGCGCCTGACCGCAGCCCCCCTTGACGGCGCCGCGCGGCTCGGGGCGCAACGTCGGGCTGGTCAACGCCGGGTCTGGGGTGATGCCCGAGGTGCTGCCGCAACGGCTGGGGGCCGAGCCCGGGGCGCGGTTGCCGGCGCTTCCGGGGGCCGCTCCGTCGTGCGGGCGCGCCCCGATCCGGAGCGCGCCCGCCGTCGCCAAACCGCTGTCCTGCCACCTGCCGCGCTGTCCCGCCGGGACGAATGCCGCCGGTCTTTGTCGGACAATCGTTCCTGCCTGCCGGCCACGGCCGGAAGGTGGTGTCAGCGAATGATGTGGATGACGCGCCGATCCTCGCGCTGCACGATCACCGGCACACCGTTGATATTGGTGTAATAATAGTCGCTGTCGGGCACTTCGGCCAAGGTGACGGTTTCGGGAATGCCGGCACCGACGACGATCTCGCCATCGAGGTAAAGCGGTTCGACCGGATTTGTCCGGACGTATGTCACCACCCGGTCGTCGGGCGCAGCCATGGCGCCGGCGCCGATCCCGACAACCGCGCCTACCAGGGCGCCCACCGGCCCGCCAACGAGCGCGCCGGCCAACGCGCCCGAGGCGCCGGTGAGGGCGGCCGTTTCGCCGGAATCCTCGTAGGTGACCGTGGCGATCTGGACGCGTTCACGATTGGCGTAGATCGGCACCTCGGCGTTGTCGACCATCGCGGTGAGATAGTCGCCCGATGCCCATCCGTCGATCCCGCCATGATTGACCCGGCACCAGTTCGATGCGTCGAGACAGCCTTCGACCGACACCGTCTCGGCCGCGGGAATCACCGACGTGATCGCATAGGTCGTGCCGGGGCCCGCGCGGAGGTTGAGGTCGGTCCATGCCGTCGCGGTCGTTTCGCCATACGCCGACGTGGCCGCAAGCAGACCCGCAACCGCGGCGCCGAGAGGAAATGTGATGTTCATGACGTGGTCCTTCTGGTCCATGCCGGCAACACAGCCAGATGAGGCCGGCCAGAGGCCGCCTGATCGCGCATGATCGTCTGTGTCCGGAACAAACTGCTTGGCGGTCGGATATTCGATCGCCGTGGTTCACACTACCGCGATCCTTCGGCGGCAATGCTGATCAAGGTAAGCTACACGACGCCGGCCGACAGCCCGTCCGGCCGATTCAGTTCAGGGCCGAACCGTCATCGGCCGCAAGCAGCACGCTCACCCGCCGGTTCTGGCGGCCTTTCTTCTCGATCTTTCCAAGCGTTACCGGCCCTATTTCACCCGTCCGCGCAACATGGGTGCCGCCGCAGGGCTGAAGGTCGACCTGGGCCGCGCCCTGCCCGATCCGGATCAGCCGCACCCTGCCCGGCCCGCTGGGCGGCATCACCGACAGGGTTTTCACCAGCCCGGGGTTGGCGGCCAGCTCGGCGTCGGTGATCCAGTCCTCGCGCACCTCCAGGTCGCGCGCGATCAGCGCGTTCAGCGCCGCCTCGATCGCGTCGCGGTCCTCCGGCGCCTCGGGCATGTCGAAATCGAGCCGGCCCCTGGCGGCGCCGATCTGCCCGCCGGTCACCGGCAGCGGGATCACCACCGACAGCAGGTGCAGGGCGGTGTGCACCCGCATGTGGGCGTAGCGCCGCTCCCAGTCGAGGCGCTGGAGCACCGGCGCGCCCGGTGGCGGCACCGCCGCGCCCTCGGCCGGAACCAGCGCGATGCCGCCCGCGGCCTTGACCGCGGTGGCCACCGCCATGGTGCCGCCGTCCCAGTCGAGCGCGCCCGAATCGCCGGGCTGCCTGCCGCCGGTGGCGTAGAAGAGCGAGCGGTCGATCAGCACCGCGCCCTCGTCGGTCAGGCCAAGCACCCGGCCCGGCGCCTCGCGGCGGTAGGGTTCGGCGTGGAACAGCATCCGCTCAACGGCCATCGCCCCCTCCATCCTCGCCCGCGTCGTCGTCGCCCCGATCGCTGTCGTGCAGCCCGATCGCGGGATCGTCGGGCGGGCGCGCGGGGGCCGCCGGCGCGGCCGGCGCGTCGCCGCCGCTCGACGCACGCAGGGCCTCGGGGTTGCGCAGCCAGATGTCGCGCTGCGCGAAGGGGATCTCGATCCCCTCGCGCGCGAAGCGCTCGGCGATCTCGTGGTTGACGTCCGAGCGCACCGTGAGGCCGAAGTTCACGTCCGAGATGATCGCGCGGATCTCGAAATCGAGCGAATCGGCGCCGAAGCCCATGAACAGCACCGACGGGGCCGGGTTCAGCATCACCAGCGGCTGCGCCTCGATGATCTCGCGCAGGATCGCCTCGACCCGGCGGGTGTCGGAGCCGTAGGCCACGCCGACCTTGAAGATCAGCCGCGAGTTGAGGTTGGAGCGGGTCCAGTTCGTCACCGTGCCCGACACCAGATCGGCGTTGGGCACAATCACGTCGGTGCGGTCGAAGGTCTCGATCCGGGTCGAGCGGACCGAGATCGCCTTGACCACCCCCATCTGCCCGCCGACCTCGATCCAGTCGCCCTCGGTCACCGGCCGCTCGATCAGCAGGATGATGCCCGAGACGAAGTTCGACACGATGTTCTGAAGCCCGAAACCGATGCCCACCGACAGCGCGCCGGCGACGATGGCCAGCGACGACAGGTCGATGCCGGCGCCGGTGATCGCGATCACGGCGGCCAGGAAGATGCCGACATAGCCGGTGCCCGAGACGATGGCGTTGCGCGCGCCGGTGTCCATCCGGGTCTTGGGCAGGATCGAGGTGCGCAGCGCGCCCTGCACCGCCCGCGTGGCGGTGTAGCCGATCACGAACAGGAACACGAACCACAGGAAATTGGCCGGCGCGATGCGGGTGCCGCCGATGTCGAAGCCGGCCTGAAGCTGCGCGCCGACCTCGAGGATGTCGATCCAGCGCGCGCCCCAGATCAGCGCGAACACCGGCACCGAGGCCAGCACCAGCACCAGCCCGACCAGCACCGACAGCAGGCCGGTCTCGGCCTCGGCGGACTGGCGCAGGACGATGGCGATCAGGTCGTTGGCGAACCGCTGCAACAGCAGCAGCAGGCCGATCAGCCCGACCGACAGCCCGGCGGGATAGAGCAGCGCCTCGGCCGCGGGCACATAGCCCACCGCCGCCATCGCCGGCCCCGCCACGCCCGCCGCCATCGCCACCCGCCCGACGACGCCGAGCGCATGGTCGACATAGCCGGCCTCGTCGCCGCAGGCGACGACATGGCGGCGCAGAAGCTGGCCGATGCGGAACAGCAGCACCCCCGCCACCAGCAGCAGCGGAAAGTTCAGGAGCGAGCGGGTGACGACGGCCGCCAGTGCGTCGCCCGGAAACGCCGCCGGCACCAGCACGCCCAGCGCCAGGATCAGCCCGAAACAGGTGACGTGAAAGCGGCCCTCGGCCTGCGCCTCGGGGGCGAGGCGAAAGAGCGTGTTCTCCGACGCCGCACCGTGCGGGAACATCTGCGTCGCCAGCCACCGCGCGACGATGAGCGAGGTGCCGGCCACCTGCAATTCGGCCACCATCGCGGCCCCGATCGGGCCCAGCAGCCCGGTGGCCAGCAGCGCGCGCACCAGCGCGATCAGCCCCACCACCGGCAGCACGATCTGCGCGAACGACACCACGAAGGCCAGCGCGAAGCGCCCGCGCGCGGCCCCGCGCCCAAGCAGCCGACCGACCAGTTGTTCCAGCCGCCGCCGGCCGAACGCCAGCGCGACGACGGCCACCACAAGATAGCCCAGCACCCACAGCAGGTTGGTGCGCAACTGCGCCCGTGCCAGCGGGTCGGACAGGTTGGCCGCGGTCTCGCCGACCAGCCGCGTCGCGGTCGCGGACACCTCGGACAGGGCCACCGGCCAGTTGGCGGGGTTGACCGGCGCCGGCGCCGATTGCCGCAGCGCATCGGCCTGGCGGGCGCGCAAGGTGGCGTCGATCTGGCGCACGAGGCCGTCGGCGCGGGTGTGCGCCTCGGCCGCCTCGAGGCGGGGTGCCTGCAACTCGGCCAGTTGCGCGCCCAGTTCGGCGCGGCGCGTGGCGATGTCCTCGGCCTCGGTCTCGCCCTCGGCGGGGGGCGGGCCCAGCGCGGCGATCTGGTCGCGCACGGTCTGGATACGCTCGGCGTTGACCGATTGCGCCGCCAGCAGGCGGGTGCGCCAGTCGGCCAGTTCGGCGCGGATCGCGGTCAGCGCGTCGGTGCTGGTGTCGCCGGCGGCGAGCATGTCTTCGGCAAGGCCGGCCAGCGTGTTCCAGGCGCCGAAGTCCACCGCCTCCGAGGGGGCCCCGGCGGGCGCGGTCTGCTGCGCGGCCAGCGGCGGCGCCAGCGGCCCGGCCAGCGCCAGCACCAGCACCAGCGCCACGGCGGCAAGCCGGCGGGCTACGGCGTGGATCTGCAACCTCATGAACCCTCGAACACTTCTGGCACGTTGTGGCCCGTGCCCTCCATCCATGCCGGCACCGGCAGGCCCTTTTCGCGCAGGAAGGCGGGGTTGAAGAGCTTGGATTGATAGCGCGTGCCGTAGTCGCACAGCACCGTGACGATGGTGTGCCCCGGCCCCATCTCGCGCGCCATGCGGATCGCCCCGGCGACGTTGATGCCCGATGAGCCGCCCAGGCACAGCCCCTCGTCCGACAGCAGGTCGAACACCACCGGCAGCGCCTCGGAATCGGGGATGCGATAGCTGAAATCGGGGGTGAACCCTTCGAGGTTGGCGGTGATCCGCCCCTGCCCGATGCCTTCGGTGATCGAACTGCCCTCGGCCTTCAGCTCGCCAGTGGTGTAGAAGCTGTGCAGCGCCGCGCCCTCGGGATCGGCAAGGCCCATCTTGACGCCGCGCGGTTGCAGCGCCTGTGCCACGCCGGCCAGCGTGCCGCCCGAGCCGACGGCGCAGATGAAGCCGTCCACCTTGCCGCCGGTCTGCTCCCATATCTCGGGGCCGGTGGTTTCGGCATGCGCCAGCCGGTTGGCGGTGTTGTCGAACTGGTTGGCCCAGATCGCGCCGTTCGGCTCGGTCTTCGCCAGCGCCTCGGCCAGCCGGCCGGAATAGCGGACGTAGTTGTTGGGGTTGCGATAGGGGGCGGCGGGCACCTGCACCAGCTCCGCCCCGGCAAGGCGCAGCATGTCCTTCTTTTCCTGGCTCTGGGTCTCGGGGATCACGATGACGGTGCGAAAGCCCATCGAGGCGCCCACCAGCGCCAGCCCGATGCCGGTGTTGCCCGCCGTCCCCTCGACGATGGTGCCGCCGGGCGCCAGCGTGCCGCGCGCCACCGCGTCGCGGATGATGTAAAGCGCCGCGCGGTCCTTGACCGACTGGCCGGGGTTCATGAACTCGGCCTTGCCGAGAATCTCGCAGCCGGTGATCTCCGAGGCCCGGCGAAGCCGGATCAGCGGCGTGTCGCCGATCGCCTCGGCAAGGTCTGCGCGGATGTGATCGTGCCCGGTCATGGTGCCCCCTGCCCTTTGGCCCAAGTGATAGGCGGGCGGCGCGGGAAACTCAACCGCACCGCCGGCGGCGCGCAGCCCGGCGCCGACCGCCAGCAGGCACCCGCCCCGATCGCGCTGGCCGCGATGACGCCGCCGGCCCCGTCGCCCGCCACGCCCTACGAATCGCGGCTGCCTGAACGCCCGGGCCCGGCGCCATGGCCGGCCCCCTCACTCGATGCGCTGCGCGACGAGGTTCGCACGCGGGATCGCCCAGCGCGCGGTGCCGGTCGGGCAGCAGCGCGGGTCGCCGGGGTTGGGCATGGTGGTGGTCAGCTCGATCCGGTCGGGGTGGAAGCGGATGTCGCGGGGCGACTGGCCGAACAGGCCCTGCACCCGGCCCGCCGCGGCAAAGCCGCCGCCCTGGCGGACGAAATGCGCCACCTCGATGCCGACGCTGCCGGCCGAGCCCTCGATGTAGGGATAGACGATCGCCAGCGCCTCGCGCGCGCGGCCGGGCTCGGCGGCGTCGGGCATCCAGAACGCGCCCCCCTCCCAGCCGGCGGGATCGCCGAGGGCGGCGGCCATGGTCGCGGCAAGATCGCCCCATTCGGCTTGCGCCGGCGCCGGTTGCGCGGGCGCCGTCTGGGCCGCGACCGGGCCGGCCAGCGTGGCGGCAAGCAGGGCGGCAAGCGTCAGGGCGGCGGTTCGGTGCATGGCGGCCTCGTGTGGTGGCGGATCGCGGCAGGTTTGCGCGCCGCGGCCGCCCGGTCAAGCCCGGCGCGGCTCGCCGCGCGGCCAGCGCCGCATCCGCTCGGGGCCGGGGTGCCGCACCGGCCGCATCATGGTCTCGACGCTGACGAAGGGGCATTGTCGCGGCTCAGGCGAAGCTCCGGGTCGGGCGGTCGAACACCTTGCGCCCGAAGAGCGAGCCGGCAAGATCGACCATCAGCCGCGCGGTGCGCCCGCGTTCGTCGAGGAAGGGGTTGAGCTCGACCAGGTCGACCGAGGTCACGAGGCCCGAATCGTTCAGCAGTTCCATCGCCAGGTGCGCCTCGCGGAAGGTGGCGCCGCCGGGCACGGTGGTGCCGACTGCCGGCGCGATGGCGGGGTCGAGGAAATCGACGTCGAGCGAGACGTGCAGCATCCCCCCCGCCGCCGCGACCCGGGCGAGGAACGCGCGCAGCGGCGCGGCGATGCCGGTCTCGTCCAGCACCCGCATGTCGGTGGGCTGGATGCCGGCGCGGTGCAGCGCCGCGCCCTCGGCCGGATCGACCGAGCGGATGCCGAACAGGCACAGGTTTTCCGGCGCCACCGGGGCGGGAAAGGGCGGAAATCCGGCGAAGCCCGGCAGCCCCAGCAGATAGCCGACCGGGGTGCCGTGCAGGTTGCCCGAGGTGGTGGTTTGCGGCGTGTGGATGTCGGAATGGGCGTCGAGCCACAGCACGAACAGCGGCCGGCCTGCGCGGGCGGCATGGGCGGCGGCCGCGGCGGTCGAGCCCAGCGACAGCGCGTGATCGCCCCCCATCAGCACCGGCACCGCGCCGGCACCCATCGCCGCGCCGGCCGCCGCGGCGATGGCCCGTGTCCAGCCGATCACCGCCGCCGCCGAATGCACCGCGGGGTTCTCGGGCAAGGGATGGCCCGCCTCGAGCGGCAGGGGCGCAAGATCGCCGGCATCCTCGACGCGGTGGCCGAGTGCTGCCAGCGCCGCGGCGATCCCGGCGGTGCGGTAGGCGGCGGGGCCCATCAGGCAGCCGGCCACGCGCTGGCCGCACTCCATCGGGGCGCCGATCAGGCGCAGGTCTCGATCGGGCATGGCATCCTCCTGTGCGGACAGATTTTCCGGCTGCGCGGCGATCCGAGGCCGCTATACTGGCGCGAATGGCAAGGGATTTGCCGGGAATGGTAACGCAAACCGCCCGATTGCACGAGGCCGACCGCGGCTTGACTGCGCCGGCGCGGCGCCGCGGGGCGGAATGATCGTCTCGCCCGGGCGCGGCTATGTCTTCGTGCACATCCCCAAGACCGGGGGCACCTCGCTGGCGCTGGCGCTCGAGCGGCGGGCGCATCGCGACGACATCCTGATCGGCGACACCCCCAAGGCGCGGGCGCGGCGGCGCCGGCTGGCGGGGCTGCGGGCGGCGGGGCGGTTGTGGAAGCATTCCACGCTGGCCGACATCGACGGGCTGCTGCCGGCGGCCATGCTGAACGCCTGCACGGTGTTCACGCTGGTGCGCAACCCGTGGGACAGGATGGCCAGCTATTACCACTGGCTGCGCGCCCAGCGGTTCGACCATCCGGCGGTGCGGCTGGCGCACGTCACCGATTTCGCGGGCTTCGTCGCCCATCCCGACACCGCGGCCAGCGTCGGCGCCTGGCCCGCGCGGCGCTACACCACCGACGCCGCCGGGCACGACCGCTGCGCCCTCGTGCTGCGCCTCGAACACCTCGATGCCGACCTGCGGCGGCTCGAGGAACGGCTGGGCCTGCGCCTCGGCCCGCTGCCCCATGTCAACGCCTCCGACCGCCCGCGCGATCGCCGCGCCCTCTACGATGCCGCCACCGCGGCCCGGGTGGCCGCGATCTGCGCCGAGGATATCGCCCGCTTCGGCTATGCCTTCTGAGCCTCAGCCCAGCACGTCGCCCGGGGCAAGCGCCAGACCGCGCAGGAACGCCTCCGCGGCCATCGCCCGGCCGCCGGCGCGCTGCACCTCGACGATCTCGACCGCGCCCGTGCCGCAGGCCACCACCAGCCCGCCCAGCACCGTGCCGGGCGCCCCGCCGCCCTCGGCCAGGCGCGAGCGCAGCAGCTTCACCCGCTCGCCCGCGATCATCGCCCAGGCCCCGGGGACCGGCGACAGGCCGCGGATCAGCCGGTCGACCTCGACCGCCGGGCGCGCCCAGTCCACCCGCGCCTCGGCCTTGTCGATCTTGGCGGCATAGCACACCCCCGCCTCCGCCTGCGGCGCGGCCACGAGGGCGGGCAGCCGCTCCAGCGCCTCGACGATCAGCCCGGCGCCCAGCACCGCCAGCCGGTCGTGCAGATCGCCCGTGGTCTCCTCCGGCCCGATCGGGGTCGCGGCCCGCAGCAGCACCGGCCCGGTATCGAGGCCCGCCTCCATCCGCATGATGCACACCCCGGTCTCGGCATCGCCCGCCATCACCGCGCGGTGGATCGGCGCCGCCCCCCGCCAGCGCGGCAGAAGCGAGGCGTGGATGTTGAGGCAGCCCTGCGCCGGCGCTGCCAGCACCGCGGGCGGCAGGATCAGCCCGTAAGCCGCCACCACCGCCACCTCGGCGCCCAGCGCCGCAAAGTCGGCCTGCGCGGCCGGATCGCGCAGCCCGGCCGGCTGGCGCACCGCCAGCCCCCGCGCCCGCGCCCAGGCCGCCACCGCGCATTCGCGCGGCTTCTGCCCGCGCCCGGCCGGGCGCGGCGGCTGGGTGTAGACCGACGCCACCGCGTGGCCCGCGTCCACCAGCGCCGCCAACGCCGGCACCGCGAAACCGGGCGATCCCATGAAGACGATGCGCATCGCCCCCCCCTTCACCTTGGCCCAAATACTCACTTATCGCCCGCCGCCGGCACGCCCGCTCAGGCCCTTGCGTGCTTGCCCGCGCGGCGCAGCAGCATGTCGCGCTTCACCGCCGAGAGACGGTCGAAATACATCCGCCCGTCGAGATGGTCGATCTGGTGCAGGACCGAGCGCGCCCACAACCCCTCGAACTCCCGCTCCGCCACCGCGCCGGCGGCATCGAGGTAGCGCACAAGCACCCGCACCGGCCGCGCGACCCGGGCCGAGACGCCGGGCAGGCACGGGCTTGCCTCCTCGCCCGGCGCGAACTCGGTCGCGGCCTCGATCACCTGCGGATCGGCCAGCAGCACCGCCTGCCCCCGCGCCGGCGACGCATCGACCACCGCCAGCCGCCGCATCACGCCGAGTTGCACCGCCGCAAGGCCCACCCCCGGCATCGCCTCCATGGTGTCGACCATGTCGGCCCACAGCGCGCGCTCGGCCTCGGTCACGGCGCCGACCGCCGCCGCCCGCGTGCGCAGCCGCGCGTCGGGCCAGCGCAGGATCGGCCTCACCGCCACGTCAGAGCGCCCGCGCCCGCTCGCGCTTGAGCTTTTCCATCTTGCGGGTGATCATCTGCCGCTTCAGCGGGCCGAGATAGTCGATGAACAGCTTGCCGTTCAGATGGTCGATCTCGTGCTGCACGCAGGTCGCCCAGAGCCCGTCGAACGCCTCTTCGTGCGTCTCTTCGTCAAGCCCGGTCCAGCGCACCCGCACCGCGGCCGGCCGCTCGACATCGGCATATTGGTCGGGGATCGACAGGCAGCCCTCCTCGTAGGTGGCGCGCTCGTCCGAGGCCCAGACGACCTCGGGGTTGACCAGCACCATCGGGCGCGGCGTGGCCTCCGGATCCTTGACGCAATCCATCACCAGCATCCGGGCAAGCACCCCCACCTGCGGCGCCGCCAGCCCGACGCCGGGGGCGGCATACATGGTTTCGAGCATGTCGTCGGCCAGCCGGCGCAGATCGTCGGTGATCTCGGGCACGGCCGGGCACACCTTCTTGAGGCGCGGGTCGGGGTGGATCAGGATGGCGCGTTTCATGGCCGGGGATGTAGGCGATCGCCGCCCGGCGCGCAACGCCCCGGGTGCGCGCCCGCGCGCAACGCTTTGGTGCGCGCCCGCGCGCAACGCTCTGGTGCGCGCCCGCGCGCAACGCTCTGGTGCGCGCCCGCGCGCAACGCTCTGGTGCGCGCCCGCGCGCAACGCTCTGGTGCGCGCCCGCGCGCGCGGGTCAGGCCAGCGAGGCCACCAGCGCGGGAAGGCCCGAAAGATCGTCAAGGCGCAGGTAGCGGGCGTGGCCCTCGGGCTCGGGGGCGTGTTCGTGCACCCAGGTCAGCTCGTGCGGCACATGCACCCCCCAGGCGCCCGCGGCCAGCGCCGGCAGCACGTCGGAGCGCAGCGAATTGCCCACCATCATCGCCGCCTCCGGCCCCGGCCCGTGGCGGGCGAAGATCGTGGCATAGGTGGCGACGGTCTTTTCCGACACCACCTCGACCGCGTCGAACAGGCCGCCCAGCCCCGATTGCGCCAGCTTGCGCTCCTGATCCAGCAGGTCGCCCTTGGTCACCAGCACCAGCCGGCAGCGCCCGGCCAGCGCCTCGACGGCGGCGCGGGCGTGGGGCAGAAGCTCGATCGGATGGGCCAGCATCTCGTGGCCGGCGGCGATCAGCTCGGCCACCACGCTGCCCGGCACCCGCCCGTCGCTGACCTCGAGCGCGGTTTCGATCATCGACAGCACGAAGCCCTTGATGCCGTAGCCGTAGCGCCCGAGGTTGCGCCGCTCGGCCGCGGAAAGCCGCGCCGACGGGTCGGCGCCGGCGGTATAGGGGGCGAGAAGTTCTGCGAATCGCGCCTCGGTCAGGCGGAACACGCGCTCGTTGTGCCACAGCGTATCGTCGGCATCGAAGCCCACGGTGGCGATCCGACCGCATTCCATCGCCCGCTCCCTCTTTTCTGTCCGGCCCGGGTTGCTATATTGCGGTGGCATGAAATGGTCCCGCGAAAAAGGAGAATCGCCCGTGCCGCAGCAGCCGCCGATGATGTCGGACGACCGCCGCGACGCCAACGGCGATCCCGCCGTCGTCGTCAAGACGCGGCCCAAGACGCAACGCCCGCCCCTTTACAAGGTGCTGTTGCTCAACGACGACTACACGCCGATGGAATTCGTCGTGCACGTGCTCGAGCGGTTCTTCGGGATGACCCATGCCCAGGCATTCGAAGTGATGATCACCGTGCACAAGAAGGGGCTTGCGGTGGTCGGCGTGTTCAGCTTCGAGATCGCCGAGACCAAGGTGGCGCAGGTGATGGATTTCGCCCGCCGTCACCAGCACCCGCTGCAATGCACGCTGGAGAAGGAATAGGGCCGCACCGGCCCCGCCATGCTTTCAGCCCGCCTGCCCCTTGCCCTTTCGGAGGGCCTGCTGCCCGTGCCGCCCGAGGGGCGGATCGCGGTTTTCGGCGCCGGCGCGCTTGACGATCTGTCGGCGCTGCCCGCGGCGCGGGTGACGGTGGTTCAGGGATTCCGGCCCGATCACGACGCGCTGGGCGCGCGCGGCCTGCACGTCACCCCCGGCCCGGCCGAGGGGCCGTTCGCGGCCGCGGTGGTGTGCCTGCCGCGGGCGCGCGCCGCCGCCGGGGCGCGGATCGCCGCGGCGATGGCGGCGGTGGTGCCGGGCGGGCCGGTGCTGGTCGACGGGCAGAAGCATGACGGCATCGAGGCCGCGCTGGCCGCCTGCCGCGCGCGTGCCACGGTCGCCGGGCCGATTTCCAAGGCGCACGGCAAGTGCTTCGCGCTGGCCGCCGACGCCACCGCCTTCGCCGACCTCGCCGCGCGGCCGCGCACGATCGAGGGCGGCTTCGTCACCCTGCCCGGCGTGTTCTCGGCCGACGGGCCCGACCCGGGCTCGGCCCTGCTTGCCGCGCATCTGCCGGCGGGCATGGCCGGGCGCGTCGCCGATCTCGGCGGCGGCTGGGGCTATCTCGGGCGCGCGGTGCTGGCGCGGGACGGGGTCGCGCGGCTCGACCTGGTCGAGGCCGACCACGACGCGCTTGCCTGCGCGCGCGAGAACCTCGCCGGCGATCCCCGCGCGCACCTGCACTGGGCCGACGCCACCGCCCCCGAGGCGCTGCCCGCCGGCGCCTTCGACTGGGTGGTGACCAACCCGCCCTTCCACACCGGCCGCGCCGCCGACCCCGCGCTCGGCCGCGCCTTCCTGCACGCGGCCGCGCGCCTGCTTGCCCCCCACGGCACCGCGCTGATCGTCGCCAACACCCGCCTGCCCTACGAGGCGACGCTGGCCGAAGCCTTCGCCGAGATCGCCCGGATCGCCGAGGCACCGGGCTACAAGCTGCTGGCCGCGCGCCGGCCGGTGGCCGCCCGCGCCCCGCGCGGCAGGCGTCCGCGCCCCACAGGAGTTACCCGCGCATGACCTTCTCGATCGCCGGCAAGACCGCCGTCGTCACCGGCGCCGCCAACGGTGTCGGCCTTGCCATCGCGCGCCAGTTCGCCGCCCACGGCGCCAACGTGATGTTCGCCGACCTCGACGAAAAGCGGCTGGCGGACGAGGTCGGCGAAGAGGTCGGCCGCGCCGACAACCTGCGTTACTTCGGCGGCGACCTGCGCGAAAAGCTGACCCAGGCCAACCTGATCTCGGCCACCGTCGACGCGTTCGAGCGTATCGACATCCTCGTGAACGCCGCGCGCAAGGTGGCGCTGTCCGACCCGCTGGGCGAGGACGGCGACGCGGTCGAGGCGATGCTGCACCAGAACCTGCTGTGCACCCTGCGCCTCAGCCAGGCGGTGGCGCGGCGGATGATCGCGCAGGCCGCGCGCGCGCCGGTCGAGGGCCATTCGATCGGGACGATCGTCAACCTGTCGTCGATCGCCGCGCGCCGCACCCACCCCGCGCTGCTGGGCTATTCCATCGCCTGCGCCGCGGCCGACCAGATGACCCGCTCGCTCGCCGTGGCGCTGGCGCCGAAGCGCATCCGGGTCAATTCGGTGGCCTTCGGCAGCGTCATGAGCGCGAGCCTCAAGGACGCGCTGCTCGAGAACGAGGGCGCGCGCGAAGGGATCACCCTCCGCACGCCGCTGGGCCGGATCGCGGCGGCGACCGAGGTCGCCGACGCGGTGCAGTTCCTCGCCTCGGACGGGGCCGGCTTCATCACCGGCCAGGTCGTCACGGTGGACGGCGGCCGCACCCTGATCGACCCGGTGGATCTGCCGGCGCACTGATCCGCGGGTGCAGGCGCCTGGAGCATGTCGCGCAAAAGTGGGAACCGGTCTTGCGCTGCTCGGACATGCGAAATCAGAAGGTCAGAGTGGGTCGCGTGAATGCCAATGAACGCGATCCGCTCTAGATACAGCGCCCGCCATCGACCTCCATCGCCACCCCGGTGATCATCGCCGCCTCGTCCGAGCACAGGAACGCCGCCGCGGCCCCGATGTCGGCCGGGGTCGAGAACCGGCCCAGCGGAATGGTGGCCAGGAACTTCGCCCGCATCTCGGGCGTGTCCTCTCCCATGAAGCTCTTCAGCAGCGGGGTTTCGCCGGCCACCGGGTTGAGCGCGTTCACCCGCACCCCGAACGGCGCCAGTTCCACCGCCATCGCCCGCGTCGCGGTGATCACCCAGCCCTTCGAGGCGTTGTACCAGTTGAGCCGCGGCCGGGGGCTGACCCCGGCGGTCGAGGCGATGTTGAGGATCGCGCCCCGCCCCGCCGCCTTCATCCCCGGCACCAGCGCCCGCGCGGTGAGATACACCGACTTGGCGTTGACCGCGAGGACGCGGTCGAAATCGTCCTCGGACACGTCCTCGAGGAACGCCGGCAGGTGGGTGACGCCGGCATTGTTGACCAGGATGTCGACCCGCCCCCACGCCGCCTGCGCCGCCGCCGCCATCGCCGCGACGCTCGCCCCATCGGCCACGTCCACCGCCTGCGCGAGGCCGCCCACCTCGGCCGCCACCGCGCCCGCGGCCTCGGCGTTGATGTCGGCCACCATCACCCGCGCGCCCTCGGCCGCGAAGGCCCGCGCGATCCCGGCGCCGAACCCCGATCCCGCGCCCGTCACGATGGCCGTCCTGTCCTTCAGTCTCATGCGATCCCTCCCGGTTGCGCGCGCAGGCTGCCGCCGCACGCGCCCGGGCGCAAGCTCAATCGAAGTCGAACAATTCCGACAGGAACGATTCCCGCCGCCGGCGCTTGCCGCGGCGGTAGCGGTCGTCGTCATCGTCGTCGTCGCGCCGCCGCCCCTGCCACGGCGCCTGCTGCGGCGGCGGCGCGGCGGGGTGCGCGGCGTGGGGCGTGGGCGGTTGCTGCGCGACGGACGCCATCGGCACCGCCTCGCTCAACGAGCGTTCGATGATCTTGTCAAGCTCGCCCCGGTCGAGCCACACCCCCCGGCACTTCGGGCAATAGTCGATCTCGACCCCCTCGCGGGTGGTCATCAGCAGCGTCTCGCCATCCGAGGGGCATTTCATCGCGTTCTCCTTGTCTTGCGCTTCCCAGATGGCACCCAGACCGCCGCGATCAACCCCTTCCCCCTTCACCTTGGCGCAAATACTCACGGCGCGCCGCCGGCCCCCGGGCACACCCTATCCGTGATGCGCCGCCACCGTCTTGAGCACCGAGAATCCGTAGAGCGCCTCGAACCCCTTCTCGCGGCCGTGGCCCGAGCGGCCGGTGCCGCCGAACGGCAGTTCCACCCCGCCGCCGGCGCCATAGGTGTTGAGGAACACCTGCCCCCCGCGCAGGCGGCGGGCGAGCCGCATCTGCCGCGCGCCGTCGCGGCTCCAGACCGCCGCGACAAGGCCGTAGTCGGTGCCGTTGGCGATCGCCACCGCCTCGTCCTCGGTCTCGAACGGGATCACCACCTGCACCGGCCCGAAGATCTCTTCCTGCGCCAGCGGGTGGCCGGGGTCCACGCCGGTCAGCAGCACCGGCGCAAGGTAATGCCCGCCCGCCGGCGCGCCGGCCACCACCTGCCCGCGCGCGGCCTCGTCAAGGCCCGCGGCGCGGGCCAGATAGCCCTCGACCACCGCCTTCTGGCGCGCCGAGATCAGCGGCCCGAGGTCGTGGTCGTCCAGCGCCGGGCCGACGCGCAGCGCGGCGTAGCGCTCGGCCATCCGCGCCACCACCTCGTCCAGCCGCGCGCGTTCGACCAGGATGCGCGAGGCCGCCGAACAGGTCTGGCCCGCGTTCTGCACCCCGGCGTTCACCAGGAACGGCAGCGCCGCGTCGAGGTCGGCATCGGCGAACACCAGTTGCGGGCTTTTCCCGCCCAGTTCCAGCGTTACCGGCACCACGTTCCGCGCCGCCGCCGCCTGCACCAGCGCCCCCACCGCGACCGAGCCGGTGAACGACAGGTGCCGCACCCCGGGGTGCGCCGCCAACGCCGCGCCCGCCTCCTCGCCCAGGCCCGGCACGACGTTGAGCGCGCCCGCCGGCAGCCCCGCCTCGGCCGCCAGCCGCGCGAAGGCCAGCGCGGTCAGGCATGCCTCCTCGGCCGGTTTCAGCACGCAGGCATTGCCCATCGCCAGCGCCGCCCCGACCGAGCGGCCGATGATCTGCATCGGGTAATTCCACGGCACGATATGGCCCGTCACCCCGTGCGGCTCGCGCAGGGTATAGACGGTGTAGCCGCCAAGGTAGGGGATCGTCTCGCCCATCAGCTTGTCGGCGGCGCCGCCGTAGAATTCCAGGTAGCGCGCCAGCGCCAGCGCGTCGGCGCGGGCCTGTTTCAGCGGCTTGCCGACGTCGAGCGCCTCGAGATGCGCAAGCTCGTCCACCCGCGCCGCGACAAGCCGGCCCAGCCGGGTCAGCATCCGGCCGCGCTCGGTCGCGGTGGCGCGGCCCCAGTCGCCGGCCAGCGCCGCCTCGGCGGCGGCCACCGCGGCGTCGATCTCGGGCGCACCGCCGCGGGCGATCTCGGCCAGCCCCTCGCCGGTCGAGGGGTTTTCCAGGGCCAGCCGTTCGGGCGCCGCCCGCCAGTGCCCGCCGATCAGCATCTCGGCCGGGTCAAACCACAACGCGTCCATCGTCCCCTCCCATCCATCCGGCCGGGATCACCGGCGTCGCGGCCAGCAATTCCCGGGTGTAGGCATCCTGCGGCGCGGCGAACACCGCCTCGGTGGCGCCGGCCTCGACGATCCGCCCGGCGCGCATCACCAGCACCCGGTCGGTGATCGCGCGCACCACCGCCAGATCGTGGCTGATGAACAGATAGCTCAGCCCGAGACGATCCTGCAGGTCGGCCAGCAGGTCGAGCACCTGCGCGCGCACCCGCACGTCGAGCGCCGAGACCGCCTCGTCCAGCACGATCAGCTCGGGCCGGGTGATCAGCGCGCGGGCGATGGCGATGCGCTGGCGCTGGCCGCCCGAGAATTCGTGGATGAACTTGTCCATGTCGGCCGGCGTCAGGCCCACCGCCTCGAGCGCCGCGGCCACGCGGTCGCGCGCGTCGGGGGGGGGCGCGGGCAGCAGGTGGAACGGCTCCGCCACCAGCCGCGCGACGCGCCAGCGCGGGTTGAAGCTGCCGTAGGGGTCCTGGAACACGACCTGCACGGCGGCGCGCAGCGCATTGTCCATGCGCGGGCCGACGGCGCGGCCGTTGAGGCGGATGGCGCCGCCCTGAAGCGGGTCGAGCCCGAGGATGGCGCGGGTGAGGGTGGACTTGCCGCAGCCAGATTCGCCCACCAGCCCGACGCTTTCGCCGCGGTGGACGGCAAAGCTGACGCCCGCCACCGCCGGCAGCAGGCCGCGCGGCGCGAAGGGCGCGGGGCGCGGCAGCGGGTAGGTGCGCACGGCGTCGACCACTTCGAGCAGGGGGGGGGTGGCCTGACCGGCGCCTTCTTCCGTCTTGCCCGGCGGCACGCCGGGCAGCGCCCGCACCGCCCCCCCATCACGCCGCGGGCGGGCCTCCGGCGCGACGCGGGCGCTTCTGCGCCCACCCCGCGGTGCGGGCGCTGCGCCTGTTTCTTCCCCCACCCCCACGCCCCTCCGCGCCGGCCGGTGCGCCGAGGCGGCGAACAGCGCCCGTGTGTAGGCGTGGGCGCGGGTGCGGAACAGCGCCTCGGTCGCGCCGGCCTCGACGACGCGGCCGGCCTGCATCACCGCGACATGGTCGGCGATGCCCGCCACCACCGCCAGATCGTGGGTGATAAGCATCAGCGCCATCCCCTCTTCGTCGACCAACCCCTTGAGCAGCCGCAATATCTGCGCCTGCGTGGTGACATCCAGCGCGGTCGTCGGCTCGTCCGCGATCAAGAGCTTCGGGCGCAGCGCCACCGCCAGCGCGATGCACACCCGCTGCCGCTGCCCGCCCGACAATTCGTGCGGGTAGCGGCCCAGCGGAAAGCGCTCGGCGGTCAGCCCCACGCGGTCGAGCCGGTCGCGCGCCGCGCGCCGCGCCTCGGCGCGGGTGGCGGCGCCGTGCACCACCAGCGTCTCGGCCACCTGGTCGCCGATCGTCTGGACCGGGTTCAGCGCGGTCATCGGCTCCTGAAAGATCATCCCGATCTCGCGGCCGCGGATGTCGCACAGCGCGCGTTCCGGCAACGCCAGCAGGTCGCGCCCGCCCATCGCCGCCCGCCCGGACACCACCGCCCCGCGCGGCGCCAGCCCCATCAGCGCCAGCGCCGTCATCGACTTGCCCGAGCCGGATTCGCCCACCAGCCCGAACACCTCGCCCGGTGCGAGGGCAAAGCCCACGTCGTCGAGGATCGGGGCGCCGCCGATGGCAAGGCTCAGCCCCGAGACCGACAGCAGGCTCGTTGCGCCCGCGGCGCGCCGCGAATTCATCGCGCGCGCCTCAGGCGCGGGTCGAGCACGTCGCGCAGCCCGTCGCCCATCAGGTTCAGCCCCAGCACCGTCAGCACGATGGCCAGCCCCGGAAAGATCGCCAGATGCGGCGCGAAGGAGATCATCGTCTGCGCCTCGGCCAGCATCCGCCCCCAGCTTGGCGTTGGCGGTTGCGCGCCAAGGCCGACGTAGGACAGCCCCGCCTCGGCCAGAATCCCCAACGAAAACTGTATCGTCCCCTGCACGATCAGCAGGTTGGCGATGTTGGGCAGGATATGCTCGACCGAGATCCGCGCCCGCCCCTTGCCCGCTACCCGCGCCGCGCGGATGTAGTCCAGCGTCCACAGCGACAGCGCCGCGCCCCGCGTCACCCGCGCGAACACCGGCGTGTTGAAGATGCCGATGGCCAGGATCGCGTTCAGCGCCGAGGGGCCGAAGACCGCGGTGATCAGGATCGCGATCACCAGCGCGGGAAAGGCGAAGACAAGATCGTTGCCGCGCATCACCACCTCGTCCAGCAGGCTGCCGCGGGTGGCCGCCGCGACCAGCCCCAGCGGCACCCCCAGCACCAGCCCCATGCCCACCGCCACCACCGCGACGGCGATCGAGGTGCGCGCGCCGACCATCAGCATCGAGGCCACGTCGCGCCCGAAATGATCGGTGCCCAGCCAGTAGTCCGCCCCCGGCGGCTTCAGCCGGGCCGAGATCGTCAGCGCCTCGACGCCGTAGGGTGTCCACACGAACGAGATCAGCGCCGCGGCCACGAACAGGCCCGCCAGCAATGCCCCGGCGATCAGGGTGATGGGCAGCCGCATCAGCGCCGCCTCAGCCGCGGATCGACCGCGGCATAGGCCAGATCGACCGCGAAATTGACGACGATCACCGCGAACACCAGCAGCATCACCGCGGTTTCCACCACGATCAGGTCGCGCTGGGTGATCGCCTGGAAGATCAGCCGCCCGAGGCCGGGCAGGAAGAACACGTTCTCGATGATGATCGCGCCGGCCAGCAGGAACGAGAATTGCAGCCCGAGGATGGTCAGCACCGGGATCAGCGCGTTGCGCAGCGCGTGGCGGGTGACGGCCTGCCGGTGGCTCAGCCCCTTGGCGCGGGCGGTGCGGATGTAATCCTGCCCCAGCACCTCGAGCACGGCCGAGCGCATGACCCGCGCGAGGATCGACGCCTGCGGCAGCGCCAGCGCCAACGCGGGCAGCGTCAGAGCTTTGATGTTGGGCCAGAAGCCCTTGTCCCACCCCGGAAACCCGCCCGCCGAGACCCATTGCAGGTTGATCGCGAAGATCAGCACCAGCAGCATCGCGAACCAGAAGTTGGGCACCGCGATGCCAAGCTGCGTCGCCCCCATCACCGCCGCGTCGGTCAGGCTGCCGCGGCGCGCGGCGGCGATCAGCCCGACCGGGAAGGCGATCGCGCTCGACAGCGCCAGCGCATAGAGGGTCAGCGGCAGCGAGACCTGCAAGCGGTCGGCCACCAGCCCCGCCACCGGCACCCGGTAGGTGTAGGAGGTTCCCAGATCGCCGGTGAGCATCCCCCCAACCCATGCGAGGTAGCGCGCCGGCAGGCTGCCCGTAAGGCCAAGCTGCTCGCGCAGCGCGGCCACCGTGTCGGGGGCGGCGTTCATCCCCAGCATGAAGGCCGCCGGGTCACCCGGGATGACCTCGATCACCGCGAAGATCACGACGCTGGCGACCACAAGGCTGATGGCCAGCGAGAGTGCGCGATGGGCGGCGTAAACGAGCATGGCGCGAGGTTAAGGCCGCCTCCGGGCGGCGTCCACCCCCCGCCGGCAAGGGGCCGGCGCGCGGGGCCACGAATGCAACGGGGGCGCGCCGCGGCACGCCCCCCGATCCTGACGGCCACGGCCGGATTTCAGGCGTTCAGCGCCTTCACCCGCGACGACAGCCGCGACATCTTGCGCGCCACGGTGTTCTTGTGCAGCACGCCCTTGGAAACGCCGCGGGCAAGCTCGGGCTGGGCGTTCTTCAGCGCTTCGGCGGCGACGGCGGGATCGCCCGCGGCGATCGCCTCCTCGACCTTGCGCAGGAAGGTGCGGATGCGCGAGCGGCGCGCCTTGTTGATCTCGTAGCGGCGCTCGTTCTGGCGGGCGCGTTTCTTGGACTGGGGGGTATTGGCCATGCGATCTGTTCTCTTTCGTCGGGTCGTTTCGGCATCAAGGGTGCGCGGGCGGTCCCGACCCCGGGTTGGCGACCGGGTAGTTCCGGCCTGGGCGGGCCTCACGCGCATGTCTGGCCGCGGCGTATAAGCCAACTGGCGGCGGATGCAACCCCTTTCGCGGCGGCGGACCGGGCTAGCGCGCGGCGGTGGCTTCGGCGTCGGTTCCCGACGCGGCGTTCGCGTCGGTGTCCGCGGCGGCGGGCGAGTCGGCGTTCGCGTCGGCATGCCCGTCATCGGCGGGGGCGGCGGTCTCGGCGGCGGAGCCCACGATCAGGGGCAGCATCTCGGTGCGGGTGGGCGACGGGCCCTCGCCGCCGGGAACCTCGACCCAGTCGAGCGTGTCGAACCGCTCGCAATGGGCGCAGACCGGGGCCCATTGCGCGTGCACCGTGTGGCATTCGCCGCACACCCATTGCGGGCCGCGCGGGGCGGTCAGCGCGCGGGTCAGCCAGCCGCGCACCACGGCGTCGTCGCTGCCCTCGCCGCGCTCGATCGCGGCCATGATCGTCAGCACCCGCGTCGTCGGCTTGCGCGTGGGCAGATCGCCCAGCGCGCGCCGCGCGGCGGGGAAATCCTCGGCCGCGATGTAGAGTTCGGCCATCAACTGGCGGGTCTCGTCGTGGTCGGGGTGGAGCTTGCGCAACGCCTCGAACCGGCGCAGCCGCTCGGCCGGGGTTTCCGAGGGCGCGATCTCGGCGAAGGCGGCGGCAAGGTCGGGGTGGGGGCGCACCGACCATGCCTTCTTCAGAAGCCGCGCGGCCTTGCGCGGGGCGCCGTCGGCGATATGCGCGCGCGCCGCCATCACCGCCGCCGGGATCAGGTCGGGCGACTTGCGGTTGGCCTCGATCGCGGCCTCGCGCGCGGCGATGGAATTGCCGCTATCCAGCACCTCGCGCGCCTCCTGCAATGCCAGCACCGCGTCGCGGCGGCGGTGGACGTCGCGCGGCAGCGCGCCCTGGCGGACCTTGGCCTCGAGCGTGCGGCGCGCGCCCTTCCAGTCGTGCGCCTCGGCCTGGAGGCGCAGCAGCGTGTCCTGCATCTCGCGGTTGCGGGGGCGCAGGGCATAGCCCTTCTCGGCCAGTTTCAGCGCCGTGGCGGTATCGCCCTCGGCCAGTTTCTGGCGCAGGATGCCGCGGATGCCGACGAAGCGGGTGGTGCGGTCGGCCAGCAGGCGCTTGTAGATGTCGGTGGCGCGGGCGGTGTCGCCGGCCATCTCGGCGGCCTGCGCGGCGACAAGGTTGGTCAGTTCGGGCCGGCCGAGCAGCTTTTCGGCGCGCATCGCGCGGGTCAGCGCCACCCGCCCCTCGCCCGCCGCCAGCGCCAGCATCGCCTCGGTCAGCGCGGCGAAGCCCCGGCGTTCGCGCGAGCGGTCGAAGAAGCGGCTGATCGCGGTCTCGTCGCCGGCGACGAAGCGGATCACCGCCACCGCCAGCCCGAGCGCGCGCAGCACCAGCCACAGCGCCACCAGCGCCACCGCCACCAGGATCGCGGCCTGCAGCGCGCCCAGGTTCAGCTCCACATCGCCGAGTTGCACGCGCACCTGCTGGCCGGCGTCGATCAGCGCCGTCGCCCCCCACGACGCCACCGCCACCAGCGCCACGAACAGCAGGATCTTGATCAGCGACCACAGCATCGGCGCCTCGCTTTCAGTTCGGGGCCAGCGCCGCGGCCGCGTCCTGCGCGGCCTGGCGGGCGGTGGCGGCGGTGATCCAATCGGCCATCGCCGCGCGGGCGGGCTCGGGCAGCGCCGCGATCTCGGCCAGCGCCTGCCCCAGATCGCCGGCGCGCAACGCCGCCTCGGCGCGCGAGAGCACCGCGTCCAGCCCGTCGCCGTCGCGCGGGGCAAGGCTGCGCACCCCGAACTGGGCGCTCAGGAAGGCGGTGGCGCGGTCGAGCGGGCCGGCGTCGGGGTCGGGCGGGGCGTCGATCCGCGTCGACAGCGCGGCACGGGCGGCGGCGGCAAAGCCGTCCTGCAACGATTCGAGCGTGGCCACGCCATCGCGCGCATCCTCCAGCCCCGCCGGCACCGCGAGCCCGGCGGCGGCCAGCGCGTCAAGCGCGGGGCCAAGCGGGCTGCCGGCGTCGATCGCGGCGGCAAGCTGGGCGCGGGCGGCGGCGCGGGCGGCCTCGGCGGCGCGGGCGCTTGCGGCGGCTTCGGCCTCGGCGGCGGCGGCGCGGGCGGCCTCGGCCTCGGCCGCGACGCGGGCGCGTTCGGCTTCGACGAGGGCGCGCAACTCCGCCACCTCGGCCTCGAACGATTCGACCGCGCGCGCGGTGGCCGCGCCGTCCGGCGCCGGCCGGCGTTCGAGCGCGGTGATGCGTTCGGCCAGCGCCGCGCGCGCGGCGCTGGCCTCGGCGGCCTCGGCATCGGCGGCGTCGGCGGCCTCGGCCAGCGTGGTCGACAGCGCGTCGAGGCGCCCGGCAAGCGCGTCGGCACGGCGGGCGGCGGCGGCGGCGGCCTCATCGGCGGCGGCGCGGGCGGCATCGGCGGCCTCGCGCACCTCGGCCAGCGCGGCCTCGAGCGTGGCGAGGCGCTGGTTCCGGGCCTCGAGTGCGGCCGAAAGCTCGCGGGTGGCGCGGCTGACGGGGCCGAAGGGCCAGCCCTCGGGCACCACGAAGCGCGCGGCGCCGAAGCCGATCACCGCCGCCAGCACCCCGCCGGCAAGCAGCGCCAGAACCCCGGGGCCACGGCGGATCGTGACCGGGGCGGCGACGGGCGCGGGCGGAGGCGGGGCGGGCGCATCGGGCTGGTCCGCGTCCGCGTCCGCGTCCACGGAATCGGGCCCCGCGCCCACGTCGCCCGGCGCCGCCCCGGCCGCCGCGCCATCGGCGTTCGCGGTGTCGGGGGCGGCCTCGGTCTCGGCGGCCGGCGTCGCGGCGTCGGTGGCGGGACCATCGGCGCCCTCTTGCGCCCCCCCCTCGCGCGCGGCGCCCTCCTGCGGCGGCGCTTCGTCGGGGGCGGCGGTTTCTGCCGCTTCCGCGGCACCGGGCGCGCCGGTCGTCGGATCCTGCGGCGCGGGGGCCGTCTCGGCGGGGTCATGCCCGGGGGTGGCGCGATCCGGCGCCGGCGCGTCGCCCGTCGCCGGCTGGGGGGTGTCGGGGCGCTGGGTCGGGTTGCGTGCCACGCGCGGCCTTTCGCTCGATTCGGTTCACCGGGGCGCCGACAAGCCCCCCGAAGCCCCGACCTTATCCGGCACCGGGGGGGGCCTCAACCCGCCGCGCCGCGGCAAGACAGCCCGCCAGCGCCGCGATCACCGCCTCGGCATCGGGGCGGGCGGCAACCTGCACCGCCACCGGCGGTTCCTTGCCGAAGGCCGCCGCCGCGGCCGGGCTGATCGCCACCACCTCGAGCGCGGCACGCGGCGGCGGCGGCAGCGCCGCGGCCAGCAGCACCGCCGAACGCGGCGAGAAGACCGGGGCAAGCACGCGCGCGCCCGGCGCGGCCAGCAGCCGCCGCCCTGCCGCCGGCAGCGGCTGCGCGCGCTGCTCGTAGACCGCGACGCCCCGCGCCGGAAGCCCCGCCGCCGCCAGCTCTCGCGCCAGATTGCCGCGCACATGGGCGCCGTGCAGGTGCAGCACAGGCCCCGCGGGCGGCGCGGCCAGGATCGTCGCCGCCAGCGCCGCGACATCGCCGCCGCCCGGAATGGCGCGATAGCCCGCCGCGCGCGCCGCCGCCGCGGTGGCCGGCCCGACGCAGAAGGCGGGCGGGCGCGCGGGGCTTGCGGCGGCCGCCACCGCCACCGCCTCGGCCGAGGTGAAGACGAGCGCCGCCGCCGCCCCCACCCCGGCCGCCGCCACCGCCCCGGGGTCGGGCACGATCCGCATCAGCGGCGCCACCACCACCGGCGCCGCCACCCCGGCCGCGCGCAATCCGGCCTCGAAGCGGCGCGCCGCCGCCTCGGGCCGGGTCAGCAGGATCGTTGGCGGCGGGGGCGGGGGTGCGGCGCGCATCGGAGCCTTCGGGTCGGCCTGCGGCGGGATTGCCTGCCTGTCGCCCCGATGCTACCTGCCATCCGGGCGCTGCCGCAACCGCCCGCCGGAACCCGAAGATGACGACGCCACGCCACGCCACGCCGCTTGCCGCCCGCTCGCCGCTGCGCGTGCTCGGGATCGAAAGCAGTTGCGACGACACCGCCGCCGCCGTGGTCGAGGCCGGTGAAGGCCCCGGCGGCACCATCCTGTCCTCGGTGGTCGAGGGCCAGGCGGCGCTGCACGCCCCCTTCGGCGGCGTGGTGCCCGAGATCGCCGCCCGCGCCCATGCCGAGCGGCTCGACCATGTCGCCGAGGCGGCGCTGGCACGGGCCGGCCTCGGGCTGGGCGCCATCGACGCGGTGGCGGTCACCGCCGGGCCGGGGCTGATCGGCGGGGTGCTGTCGGGGGTGATGTTCGCGCGCGGGCTGGCGGCGGCGGCGGGGCTACCGCTGATCGGGGTCAACCACCTCGCCGGCCACGCGCTGACCCCGCGGCTGACCGAGGGGCTGGCGTTTCCCTACCTGATGCTGCTGGTCTCGGGCGGGCATTGCCAGTTCCTGCGCGTCGACGGGCCGGAGGCCTTCACCCGCCTCGGCGGCACCATCGACGATGCCCCGGGCGAGGCGTTCGACAAATGCGCCCGCCTCGTCGGCCTGCCCCAGCCGGGCGGGCCGGCGGTCGAGGCGGCGGCGGCAGCGGGCGATCCGGCGCGCTTCGCCTTCCCCCGCCCGCTGCTGGACCGGCCGGGGTGCGACCTGTCGTTCTCCGGCCTCAAGACCGCGCTTGCCCGCACTTGCGACCGGCTGGCCGAGGCCGGCGGCGGCACGATCACAATGGCCGACCGCGCCGACCTCTGCGCCGGTTTCCAGGCGGCGGTGCGCGATGTGCTGGCCACCAAGGCCGCCCGCGCGCTGGCCGCCTGCCCCGGCATCGCCGCCTTCGCGGTGGCGGGCGGGGTCGCGGCCAATGCCACCCTGCGCGCCGCCCTGCACGACGTCGCCCGCGCCGCCGGCACCCGCTTCGTCGCGCCGCCCCCCGTGCTCTGCACCGACAACGCCGCGATGATCGCCTGGGCCGGAATCGAGCGGCTGCGCGCCGGCACCCCGCCGGGCACCGACCTCGCCGCCCGCCCGCGCTGGCCGCTCGATACCGCCGCCGCCCCGCTTGTCGGCGCCGGCCGCAAGGGGGCCAAGGCATGAGCGGCCCCGCCCCCTCGCCCTTCATCCTGGCGCAAATACGCATCTTCCCTCCCGGCCACCGCCACCACACCCCCATTTCACCTTGGCCCAAATACTCACTGCGAAAGGCCACCGCATGAACGCCGTCGCGATCCTGGGCGCCGGCGCCTTCGGCACCGCGCTGGCCTCGGCGCTGTCCCGGCCGGGCAGGCCGGTGACGCTGTGGGGCCGCGACCCGCCGGCCATGGCCGAAATCGCGCGCACCCGCGAGAATGCCCGCCACCTGCCCGGGCTGCGCCTGCCGCCCGACGTCACCGCCACCGCCGAGCCCGCCACCCTCGCGGCCGCCGACATCGTGCTGCTGGCGGTGCCCACCCAGACGCTTGCCGGCGTGCTCGCCGCCCACGGCGCCGCGCTGGCCGCCAGAACGCTGGTCGCCTGCTGCAAGGGGATCGAGCTTGGCTCGGGCCTCGGGCCCGCCGGGCTGATCGCGCGCGCGCTGCCCGGCGCGCGCGCGGCGCTGCTCACCGGGCCGGGCTTTGCCGCCGACATCGGCGCCGGCCTGCCCACCGCGCTGACGCTCGCGTGCGCCGACGACGCGCTGGGCGCGGCGCTGCAGGCGGCGCTTGCCGGGCCGGTGATCCGGCTCTACCGCACCTCCGACGTGGCCGGGGCCGAACTTGGCGGCGCGCTCAAGAACGTCATCGCCATCGCCGCCGGGCTGACGATCGGCGCCGGGCTGGGCGACAGCGCCCGCGCCGCGGTGCTCACCCGCGGCTTCGCCGAGATGGTGCGCCTGGCCACCGCCTGCGGCGCGCGGGCGGAAACGCTGGCCGGCCTGTCGGGGCTGGGCGACCTGGTGCTCACCTGCACCTCGGAAAAGTCGCGCAACTTCACCCATGGCGTGGCCCTCGGGCGCGGCGCGGTGCCGGCGGCGGGCGTCACCGTCGAGGGCGTGGCGACCGCGACCGCCGCGCTGGCGCTGGCCCGCGGCGCCGGCGTCGAGATGCCGCTGGCGCGCACTGTGGCCGAGGTCTGCGCCGGCACGACCCCGCTGAACGCCGCGATCGCGGGCCTCATGGCCCGCCCGCTGAAGGAGGAATGACCATGCCCCACGCCCCACTCGCACGTCCGGAGGCCCGCTGATGGCCTGCTGGCTGTTCAAGTCCGAACCCGCCACCTGGTCGTGGGACGATCAGGTGGCCAGGGGTGCTGCGGGCGAGCCCTGGGACGGCGTGCGCAACTACCAGGCCCGCAACAACATGCGCGCGATGGTCCCGGGCGAGCGCGGCTTCTTCTACCACTCGAACCAGGGCAAGGCGATCGTCGGCATCGTCGAGGTCTGCGCGCCGGCCCACCCCGACCCCTCGACCGACGATCCGCGCTGGGAATGCGTCGACATCCGCGCCGTGCGCGCCCTGCCCCGCCCGGTCACGCTCGAGGCCTGCAAGGCCGAGCCGCGGCTGGCGGGGATGGTGCTGGTCACCAACTCGCGCCTGTCGGTGCAGCCGGTGACCGAGGCCGAATGGGCGGTGATCTGCGAGATGGGCGGGCTGGACGGGGAATAGACCCGCGCCGCGCCGCGCCGCCCGGCCCCCTCCCGCCCCGCCTCAGCCGAGCCAGCCGGCGAGGTTCTCGCGCACCACGGCCTCGAGCGCGTCGATATGCGCCGCGTCGTCGTTGAGGCAGGGGATATAGGTGAATTCCTCGCCGCCGGCGTGCTCGAACGCCTCGCGGATCTCGCCCCGGATCTCTTCCAGCGTCTCGATGCAATCGGCCGAGAACGCCGGCGCCATCACCGCGATGCGCTTGGTGCCCGCCCGCGCCAGCCGCGCCACCTCTTCCACCGTGTAGGGCTTCAGCCATTCCTCGGGCCCGAACCGCGACTGGAAGGTGGTCGCGATCGCCCCGGCCTCCCAGCCCAGCCGCTCGCGCAGCAGGCGCGTCGTCTTCTGGCACTGGCAATGGTAGGGGTCGCCCTCGGTCAGGTAGCGCCGCGGCAGCCCGTGGTAGCTGGTCACCAGCAGGTCGGGCCGGTTCTCCAGCCCCGCGTAGGCGCGCTCGACCGAGCGGGCCAGCGCCTCGATATAGGCGGGATGGCCGAAATAGGGCGGCACGGTGCGCACCGCCGGCTGCCATTTCTCGGCCATCAGCGCGCGGAAGAGCTGGTCGTTGGCGGTGGCGGTGGTGGCGCCGGCGTATTGCGGATAAAGCGGGAAGAACAGCACCCGCTCGCACCCGGCCGCGACCATCTCGCGCAGCTTCGCGGCGGTCGAGGGGTTGCCGTAGCGCATGCAGAAATCCACCCGCACCCGTTCGCCCCATTCCCCTTCCAGCCGCGCGCGCAGCGCCTCGGTCTGGGCGCGGGTGATGGTCATGAGCGGGCTTTCGTCGCGCTCGGGGTTCCAGATCTTGCGGTAATTGGCGCCCGAGGTGAACGGCCGCTTCGACAGGATCACCAGTTGCAGCAGCGGCTGCCAGAACAGCGGCGAATAGTCGATCACGCGGCGGTCCGACAGGAACTCGGCCAGATAGCGGCGCATCGACCAGTAATCGGTGGCGTCCGGGGTGCCGAGGTTGGCCACCAGCACGCCCACCCGGCCGCGCGGCACCCCGGGATGGTCGGCGGGGGCGTGGGCGGGGCGGTCGTCGGCTGGGGTCAGGTCGCGCATCGGGGCTCCTCGGGCTGCGGCGGTGTCGGGGGGCGGCAACGCCACCGTTCCCGGGGCGAGATAACGGTCGGCGCGCGGGCGTCAATCCGCGCCGTCGCCGCCGGGCGGCGTTTGCGGGGCGTCCATCGCCCCGAGCGCGTCGGCAAGCCGGGTGGCGGCCGAGCCCGGGCGCAGCGGCCGCGGCTGGCCCGGCCCCGGCGCCCAGCCGGTCAGCCAGATGGTGTCGAACAGCGCCCGCACCCGCCCGCCGGGCGCGGGATGGGCGGCGGCATAGCGCGCCGCGGCCTCGGCGAACAGCGCGCGCGGCGGGATGCGGCGATGGCGCGCGGCCAGCACGTTGCCCTCGCCCATCGCGCGCAGGTCGCGCATCAGGTGCAGCGCCGAGGCATAGCTGACCTCGTGGGGCACCGAATCGGCCACCGGCAGCGCGAAGCCCGCCCGTTGCAGCGCCGCGCCAAGGTCGCGGATCTCGGCCATCGGCGCGATCCGGGGCGAGAGGCCGCCGGTCGCCGTCACCTCGGCCTCGGCCAGCGCCGTGCGCAGCCCCTCCAGCGTCCGCCCGCCGAAAAGAACGCCCACAAACAGCCCGTCCGGGCGCAGCGCCGCGCGGCATTGCACCAACTGGCCCACCGGGTCGTCGGCCCAGTGCAGCGCCAGGGCATGCACCACCAGATCGTGCGCCCCGGGGGCGAGGGCCAGCACCGGCGCATCCTCGACCGCGACGGCACCGGGCACGGCCTGTTCCAGCGCGGGGCCCCAGATTTCGGGAAAACCGCTCACCACCGCCGCCGCCGTAAAGGTTCTGTTAACCTCGGCAAGCCTTTCCTGAAGCTCGGCGATGGCAGCGTCGTGCAGGAACCGCGCGAGGCCGGCGCGCCGCGCGCGGGCCCGGGCACGCGCCAGCGCGGCGCGGTCGACCAGCGCGGGCGGGGCCCCGGCGGGGGCGGTGGAAGGCGGGGGCGCGGGCATCGGCCGGCACCATAGGGGGACGGCAAGGGAATGGGAAGGCTGGCACGGCTGTGGCCCCGCAACGCGGCGCCCCGCGGCGCCGCGCAGGCGCCCGCCGCGGCCGAGGCGGCGGCGGCGGCGGCGACGGCGCCCCGCCATGCCGCGATGGCGGCGGCGGCCGGGCGCGCGGCGCTGGGCCTCGTGCACCTCGTCTACCCGCCGCGCTGCCTTGCCTGCACCGCCACCGTGGGCACCGATTTCCACCTCTGCCCGTCGTGCTGGCGCGAGGCCGCCTTCATCACCGGGCTGGTGTGCGAGCAATGCGGCACCCCCCTGCCCGGCACCCCCGACGACGCCCCGGCGCGCTGCGACGATTGCCTCACCATCGCGCGGCCGTGGTCGCGGGGCCGCGCCGCGCTGCTCTATTCCGGCACCGGCCGCAAGCTCGCCCTCGCGCTCAAGCACGGCGAGCGGCACGACATCGCCCGCCCCGCCGGCGCATGGATGGCGCGCGCCGCGGCGCCGATGCTGCGCCCGGACATGATCGTGGCGCCGATCCCGCTGCACTGGACCCGCCTGCTGGCGCGGCGCGACAACCAGGCCGCGCTGCTGGCCCGGGCGGTGGCGCGCGCGGCCGGCCTTGCGCTTTGCCCCGACCTGCTGGTGCGCCCGCGCCGCACCCCCACCCAGGACGGGCGCGGCCGCGACGGCCGCTTCGCCAACCTCGCCGGGCGGATCGCCGTCCACCCCCGCCGTGGCGCCCGCCTCCAGGGCCGCGCGGTGCTGCTGGTGGACGACGTGATGACATCGGGCGCCACTTTCGCCGCCGCGGCCGACGCCTGCCTCGCCGCCGGCGCAGCCGAGGTGTGCGTGCTCGCACTGGCGCGCGTTGCGAAGGATGCCTAGATCGCTATAGTCCCGCCCGACGCCCGCGGGGCGCGTCAGGGGAACCAGCGATGCCGAAGATCGAAATCTACACCTCGCCCCATTGCGGCTTCTGCCACGCCGCCAAGCGTCTGCTCACCCAGAAGGGGGCGACGTTCCACGAGATCGACGTAAGCCGCAATCCCGACGAACGCCGCAAGATGCTGGCCCGCGCGAAGGGAAGCCACACCGTGCCGCAGATCTTCGTGGGCGAAACCCACGTCGGCGGCTGCGACGAGCTTTACGCGCTCGAGCGGGCCGGCCGCCTCGACCCGCTGCTTGCCGGTTAGGGCGATGCGCGCGGGGCTGGTGCAGCTTGCGTCCTCGGACGATCCCGCGGCCAACCTGCCGGCCACGCTGGCGCTGGTGGCACAGGCGGCGGCCGGCGGCGCCGGCCTCATCCTCACCCCCGAGGTGACCAATTGCGTCTCGGCCGACCGCGCCCGCCAGCGCGCGGTGCTGCGCCGCGAGGAAGACGACGAAACCCTGGCCGGGCTGCGCGCCGCCGCCGCGCAACACAGGGTCTGGCTGGTGATCGGCTCGCTCGCGCTGGCCACCGGCGATGCCGACGGCCGCTTCGCCAACCGTTCGTTCCTGGTCGCACCCGACGGCGCCATCGCCGCGCGCTACGACAAGATCCACATGTTCGACGTGGCGGTATCGGAAACCGAAACCTACCGCGAATCGTCCGGCTTCCGGCCCGGCACCCGGGCGGTGACGGCGCGCGCCGGCGCCTTCACCCTGGGGCTGACGATCTGCTACGACCTGCGCTTTGCCCAGCTCTACCGCGCCCTCGCCCACGCCGGGGCCGAGGTGCTGTGCGTGCCCTCGGCGTTCTCGCCGGTCACCGGCGCGGCCCATTGGGAGGTGCTGCTGCGCGCCCGCGCGATCGAATGCGGCGCCTATGTGCTCGCCCCTGCCCAAACCGGCACCCATGCCGCGACGGCCGGGCGGGCGCGCACCACCTGGGGCCACACCCTCGCGGTCTCGCCCTGGGGCGAGGTGCTGGCCGACGGCGGCACCGAACCCGGCGTGGTGTTTGCCGATCTCGACCCGGCGGCGGTGGCGTCCGCCCGCGCCCGCATCCCCGCGCTCGACCACGACCGCGCCTTCGCCCCGCCCGGCACGCCGCCCCGCCCCACGTCCTGAGCCGATGCCCCGCCCCGCGCCCCCCCCGCCGCCCGCCGACCCCCGCGACGACGACCTCGCGACGCTGCTGTTCTCCGAGCTGTTCATGGCCGACCAGCTCGCCCGCAACCGGCTGTCGAAGGTGCTGCCGCGGGGGATGGAACTGTCGCATTTCGGGGTGCTCAACCACCTCGCCCGGATCGGCGAGGAACGCAGCCCGGCCCAGCTTGCCCGTTCGTTCCACGTCACCCGCGGGGCGATGTCGAACACGCTCGCGCGGCTCGAATGGGCCGGCCATGTCCACGTCCGCCCCGACTGGGACGACGCCCGCCGCAAGCGGGTGGCGATCAGCCCGGCCGGCCGCGCCGCCCGCGACGCGGCGCTGCACGCGCTCGTCCCGGTGATCGTGGGCGCGATGCGCGCGCTCGGCCCCGAACGCGTCCGCCTCGCGCTGCCGGTGCTGCGCGAATTGCGCACCCGCCTCGAACAAAGCGACTGACCGGCCCCTTCATCTTGGCACAAATACTCCGCGGGGGTCCGGGGGCGCGAAGCCCCCGGCCTCGCCGCAAGCCGCCCCGCCCGGGCCCTATTCGACCCGGATGACGCCCTTGTCGACCGCCAGCACATAGCCCTTGCGGGCGATGTTCCTGACCAGCAGTTCGCTGACCATCTGGTTGCCCAGGGTGTCGCGCAGCCGCTTGATCCGGGTGGCGCCCGCCGCCTCGTCGCAATCGGCGGCCGGCCGGCCCGAGATCACCGCCTCGATCTCGGCGCCCGACAGCACGTCGTCGTCCATCCGCGCCTCGGCCAGCACCGCCAGCGTCTCCATCGCCGCCGGCGTCAGCGTGAAGGTCATGCCGTTGAGATAGACCTTGCCCTCGGCCCGCGACAGCGTCAGCGTGCTCACCTCGATGCCCGCCGCGCGGATCGCCGACATCCGCCGGTTGAGCGCCACGATCGCCACCAGCAGCACCAGCGCCGCGACCAGAAGCGCGCTTGCGAACACCAGCAGCACGAAGATCACGACGCGGTACGACGCCAGCACCTCGGAAAACGCGGTGCCCGATTGCGCGAGGATCTCCAGCAGCCGGATCTCGGCCTGCCCGGTCAGCAGGTCGCTTTCGACGAACAGCCGCTCCACCCGGTCGTTGAAGGCGTTGGCGTCGGGCAGCGTCAGCAGCAGCGCCGCCCCGGTCAGCGCCAGGATCGCGACCACCGCGGCGATGCCCCAGGCGACGGCGCGGCTGCCCGCGCGCAGCGCCTCAGTAGCGGAGGTAGAACTCTCCCGCACTCGCCTGTCTCCCCGCCAGCCCCTCGGGGCCGAAGGTGCCCACCACGTTGAGCAATGTCCAGCCCGCCCGCGCCAGGCGGGGGCCGAGCGCCGCGGCGGCGGCGGCGGGGTTGCCGCAGGCGCCTTCGGGCACCTCGGCCACACCGTAGTGCAGCCGCAGCGGGTTGTCCTGCTTGGCCTTGTAGTCGGCGAAGCAATCGGCATGGGCGGGGCCGGCCAGCGCCGCGAACGCGGCGGTGGCAAGGGCCAGGGAAAGGGGGCGCATGGCGTGGGTCATGATCGCGATCCTGCCCCGGGCGATGCCCGCTAGGCAATATCCTGCCAGCGGCGCGGGGCGGTTATCCGATAGCGCGGGGCGCGCGGCGCGGCGCTATCGGCTGGCACGGGGGCGATATTGCCTGTCCGGGCCGGGCGGGGCGAGGGTTGGGCATCGAGCTTGCGGCACCGCGCCGCCGATCCGATCCCACCCGTTCCCGAAAGGACATCTCATGCGCCTGATCAAACGCCTCGCCACCACCGCCGCCGCCGCCGCGATCGCCCTCGGCGCCGCCGGCACCGCAGCCACCCCCGCCCGCGCCGGCGGCGACGACGTTGCCGCGGCGCTCGCCGGGATCGCGGCGCTGGCGATCATCGGCAGCGCGCTTTCGGACGATCGCGGGCGGGCCCATGCCGGCACCGGGCGCAGCCGGGTCGAGCCGCTGCACGGCTTCCCGCGCGACTACCGCCGCGACGACGACCGCCGCGGCGACGATTTCCGGCGCGACGACGGCTACGGGCGCGGCCACGACATCGGCCGCGGACGCGGCCACGACATCGGGCGCGGACGCGGCCACCGCACCGAGCGGCTGCCCGAGCATTGCGTCGACACGCTGCGCATCCGCGGCGGCGGCCATGCCCGCTTCTACGGCGCCCGGTGCCTCGACCGCGCCGGCTTCGACCGGCTGCCGCGGGGCTGTGCCGTGGATGTCGGCAACGGCCGCGGCGGGCGCACCGCCTATTCCGAGCGCTGCCTGATCGCCAACGGCTACGCCGGGCGGGGCCGCGACTACCGCTGAGGCCGGGCAGACACCCGTCACGGGCGCATCCGGGCCGGGCGCATCGCTGCGCCCGGCCTTGCGCGCTGCGCCGGGTCCGGGGCGGCCGAGGGCGTGCGCAGATCGCCTTCATCCGCATTCGCGCGCCCCGCACCGCCTTTTGATTTCGCGTGTCCGAAGGCGCAAAGCCGGTTCCCGCGTTTGCGCGCCAAGCTCTTGCGCCCGGGCGCGCGCCGGGCCATGCCGGCACCATGGCCGCCCCCCGCCCCCTGCCCGACTTCAGCCGCGAAACCGCCGCCCGTGCCGCCGGCCACGCCCGCATCGCCGGCGTCGACGAGGTCGGGCGCGGGCCGCTGGCCGGGCCGGTGATGGCGGCGGCGGTGATCCTCGATCCCGCCGCGATCCCCGCCGGCCTCGACGATTCCAAGCGGCTGGGGGCGGCGCGGCGGATCGCGCTCGACCGCGCCATCCGCGCCGCGGCCGCGGTCGGGCTCGGCTGGGCTTCGGTCGCCGAGATCGACGCCCTCAACATCCTGCGCGCCAGCCACCTCGCGATGGTGCGCGCGGTGGCGGCGCTGCCGGTGGCGGCGGAATTCGCGCTGGTCGACGGCAACCTGCTGCCCGCCGGCCTGCCCTGCCCGGCCCGCGCGGTGATCGGCGGCGACGCCCGCAGCCTGTCGATCGCCGCCGCCTCGATCGTCGCCAAGGTGGCGCGCGACGCGCTGATGGCCGACCTCGACCGCGCCCATCCGGGCTATGGCTGGGCCACCAACGCCGGCTATCCCACCCGGGCGCACCTGCGCGCGCTGCAAGATCTGGGCGCCACCCCACACCATAGACGTTCGTTCGCGCCGGTGCGCAACATCTTGTGCAAGAACGCCGAACAACCTGCTGATTCAAAAAGGATTTGACGGCGAATCAGGTCTCGCCCATTGTAGAGCGAATCAGGCGCAGCAGACGCGGGACCGAGGCAGTGAGCAACACCGACACCAAGGGCGCGAAGGCGCCGCCGGCGGCCCTGCCGCTCGACACCATCCTCGATGGCGATTGCATCGCGGCGATGGAGGCGCTGCCCGCGGGCTCGGTCGACCTCGTGTTCGCCGATCCGCCCTACAACCTGCAACTCAAGGGCGCGCTGCACCGGCCGAACAACACGCTGGTCGATGCCGTCACCGACGAATGGGACCGTTTCGACGGCTTCGCCGCCTACGACGCCTTCACCCGCGCCTGGCTGGCGGCCGCGCGCCGGGTGCTCAAGCCCGACGGGGCGCTGTGGGTGATCGGCAGCTATCACAACATCTTCCGCGTCGGCGCGGCGTTGCAGGACGCGGGCTTCTGGGTGCTCAACGACGTGGTGTGGCGCAAGACCAACCCGATGCCGAACTTTCGCGGCAAGCGGCTGACCAACGCCCACGAGACGCTGATCTGGGCGGCGCGGGACGAAGCCTCGCGCTACACCTTCAACTACGAGGCGCTTAAGGCGCTGAACGAGGGGGTGCAGATGCGCTCGGACTGGGTGCTGCCGATCTGCACCGGGCACGAGCGGCTGAAGGACGCAAGCGGCGCCAAGGCACACCCGACGCAAAAGCCCGAGGCGCTGCTGCACCGGGTGCTGCTGGCCACCACCAACCCCGGCGACGTGGTGCTGGACCCGTTCTTCGGCACCGGCACCACCGGGGCGGTGGCCACGATGCTGGGCCGGCGCTGGATCGGGATCGAGCGCGACGCGGGCTACCGCGCGGCGGCGGCGGCGCGGCTGGCGCGGGTGCGCCCCTTCGATTCCGAGGCGATCGCCGTCACCGGCTCGAAACGGGCCGAGCCGCGGGTGCCCTTCGGCCAGTTGGTCGAGCGCGGGATGCTGCGCCCGGGCGAGGTGCTGGTGGGCCCGCGCGGCGCGACGGCGCGGGTGCGCGCGGACGGCACGCTGATTTCCGCGAACGCGCGCGGCTCGATCCACCAGGTCGGCGCCGCGATCGAGGGCGCGCCGTCGTGCAACGGCTGGACCTACTGGCACTTCCGCCGCGAGGGCCAGACCATCCCCATCGACCTGCTGCGCCAGCAGGTCCGCGCCGAGATGCTGGCCGGCGACGGGGGTGCGAACGGGGCTGCCCGCGCCTGAGGCACGGCGCGCGGGGCCCGGCCCGCCGGTGTTTCCGCTAACACCCCGAGTTTACGCTAACATGCTGATATAGCGTGTTTCCAGCGGCAGGATGCAATGCTATTCGGCCCCCGAACCCGGCATTCGGAGGCGCCCATGACGATCACCATCGGCATCAACGGCTTCGGCCGCATCGGCCGCTGCACCCTGGCCCACATCGCCACCTCGGGGCGCAACGACGTGCAGGTGGTGCGCCTTAACGCCACCGGGCCGCTGGAAACCACCGCCCACCTGCTGAAATACGACAGCGTGCACGGCCGCTATCCCGGCCCGGTGCGCATCGAGGGCGACGCGCTCGACCTCGGGCGCGGCCCGATCGAGGTGATGTCGACCTACGATCCCGAGGAACTGGACTGGGACGGCGTCGACGTCGTGCTCGAATGCACCGGCAAGTTCAACACCCGCGATCGCGCCGCGGTGCACCTGCGCCGCGGCGCGCGGCGGGTGCTGGTTTCGGCGCCGGCCAGGGGCGCCGACCGCACCGTGGTCTACGGCGTCAACCACCGCAGCCTGACGGGCGCGCATCACGTCGTCTCGAACGGGTCGTGCACCACCAACTGCCTCGCGCCGCTGGCCAAGGTGCTGAACGACGCGATCGGGATCGAGCGCGGGATCATGACCACGATCCATTCCTACACCGGCGACCAGCCCACGCTCGACCGCCGCCACACGGATCTCTACCGCTCGCGCGCCGCGTCGATGGCGATGATCCCCACCACCACCGGCGCCGCCAGGGCGCTGGGCGAGGTGCTGCCGGAACTGGCCGGCCGGCTCGACGGCACCGCGCTGCGGGTGCCCACCCCCAACGTCTCGGCGGTGGACCTGACGTTCGAATCGCGGCTTTTCGTGCGGCCCGAGGACGTCAACGAGATCGTGCGCGCCGCCGCCGAGGGGCCGATGTCGGCGGTGATGGCCTACGACCCCGAGCCCAAGGTTTCGATTGACTTCAACCATACCCCGCAGTCCTGTGTCTTCGCCCCCGACCAGACACGGGTGGTGGGCGGGCGCACCGTGCGGGTGCTGGCCTGGTACGACAACGAATGGGGCTTTTCCTGCCGCATGGCCGACGTGGCCGCGACGATGGGGCGGCTTCTGAACTAGGGGCGGCGCCGGTGGGCGCCAGTATCGGGGGGCCCGGCGGCCGATGACCAACCGCATCGCCCTTGGCCTCGGCGCGGGCATCGTGATCGCGATCGCGCTCGATCTGTGGACCGGATCGGGTGCGACGCTGTTCACGCTGCGCAAGCTTGCGGATCTTACGGATTATCTGGCATTCTGGCGCTGACGTGACCGCGGCGACGGTTGACCTTTCGTCGCGGATTGGCATGTTAGCGGTAACGGCGCCCGGCACCCCGCCCGGCGGCTTCCGGCAATGCGGAGGATATCCATGAGCGTGAAGGTAGCAATCAACGGCTTCGGCCGGATCGGGCGAAACATCCTGCGGGCGATCGTCGAATCGGGGCGCACCGACATCGAGGTGATCGCGATCAACGATCTCGGCCCGGTCGAGACCAATGCCCACCTGATCCGCTTCGACTCGGTCCACGGCCGCTTCCCCGGCACCGTGACCACCACCGAGAACACCATCGACGTCGGCCGCGGCCCGATCCGGGTGACCGCGATCCGCGACCCCAAGGAACTGCCGTGGGGCGATGTCGACATCGCGCTCGAATGCACCGGCATCTTCACCGACCGCGAGAAGGCGGCGCAGCACCTCGCCAACGGCTCGAAGAAGGTGATCGTGTCGGCCCCGGCCAAGGGCGCCGACAAGACCATCGTGTTCGGCGTCAACCACGCCGCGCTGAGCGCCGACGACACGGTGATCTCGTGCGCCTCGTGCACCACCAACTGCCTCGCGCCGGTGGCCCATGTGCTGCACGAGGCGATCGGCATCGCGCGCGGCTTCATGACCACGATCCACAGCTATACCGGCGACCAGCCGACGCTGGACACGCTGCACAAGGATCTCTATCGCGGCCGCGCCGCGGCGATGTCGATGATCCCCACCTCGACCGGGGCGGCCAAGGCGGTGGGCCTGGTGCTGCCGGCGCTGAACGGGCGGCTGGACGGGGTCGCGATCCGGGTGCCGACGCCCAACGTCTCGGTGGTGGATTTCGTGTTCGAGGCGGCGCGCGAAACCTCGGTCGACGAGATCAACGCGGCGGTGGTCGCGGCCGCCGGCGGCGCGCTCAAGGGCATCCTCGGCTACACCGACCGGCCCAACGTGAGCATGGATTTCAACCACGATCCGCATTCGTCGGTGTTCCACCTCGACCAGACCAAGGTGATGGACGGCAATTTCTGCCGCATCCTGTCGTGGTACGACAACGAATGGGGCTTTTCGAACCGCATGGCCGACGTGGCGGTGGAGTTCGGCAAGCACCTCTGACGCGGCGGCGCGGGACGGGCGCGAATGCCCGCCCCGCCCGGCCTCAGCGCGATTGCTCGTGCTCGTAGCGCTGGCGCGCGACCGCCTCGTTGCGCTCGGCCCGGCGCAGGTCGGCCAGGGTGTGCTGGACATAGTCCAGATGCGCCTCGACCGCCGCACGCGCCGCCGCCTGGTCGCGCGCCTGGATGCCGGCGTCGATCGCGCGGTGCTGGTCGAGCAGCATCTCGCGCGTGGTGCGCTGGCGGAACATCATCTGGCGGTTGTAGAACACCCCTTCGCGCAGCAGGTCGTACATCGCCCGCATCATGTGCAGCATCACCACGTTGTGGCTGGCCTCGATGATCGACAGGTGGAACTCGGCGTCCAGCCGGGCCTCGTCGGCCGGATTGCGCTTGCGGTGCGCCGCCTCCATCTTGGCGAAGATCGCCGCGATCACCCGCAGGTCGGTGTCCGAACCCAGCCGCGCCGCGCGTTCGGCCGCCAGCCCCTCGAGATCGCGGCGAAACGCCACGTAGTCGGTCACCGCCTCGTCGTGGGCCGCGAACAGCCGGATCAGTGCCGGCGAAAACGCCGAGCCCAGCACGTCGGCCACGAAGATCCCCGCCCCGGCGCGGGTGCACAGCAGCCCGCGTTCCTGCAACTCGGCCACCGCCTCGCGCAGCGACGGGCGCGAGACGCCCAGCCGCTCGGCAAGGTCGCGCTCCGACGGCAGCCGCTCGCCCGGGCGCAGGATGCCGCGCAGGATCAGCAACTCGACCTGGCGCACGACCGATTGGGCGAGCTTTTCCGATTCGATCCTGGTGAACGGCATGGCCTCCCCTTCCGGTCAGAAGATATGACCGGTTCGGGCGGGTGGCAACGGTCCTCCACGGCGCATTGCGGCCGCACCGGGTTCCGGCCCGGCCGGTCCCGGCAACCATCGGGCATGAAGCGCCCTGCCCCCATTCACCTTGGCGAAAATACTCCGGGGGGGTCGGGGGGGCAGCGCCCCCCCGCCTTCAGGCGACGAAGCGGAACGCCCGGCGCAGCGGCAGTTCGCGCGCCCGCACCCCGGTGAGGTCGAACAGCGCGTTTCCCAGCGCCGGCAGCGACGGCGGGGTGCCCGGCTCGCCCACCCCGCCGATGCCGGGGTTGTTCTCGAGGATGCGCACCGCCACCGCCGGCGCGTTGTGCATCCGCAGCGCGTCGTAGTCGGGAAAGTTGCCCTGCTCGACCCTGCCGCCGGCAAACGTGATCTCGCCCGCCACCGCCGCCGACAGCCCGTAGATCAGCCCCGAGACCATCTGCGCCTCGATGATCCCGGGGTCGAGCGCGCGGCCCGGGTCGCAGGCCACCCAGGCCCGCGCGATGCGGATGCCGGCGCCGGTTTCCTCCACCTCGACCACCTCGGCCACCGGGGTGCCGAAGGAATAGGTGAACGCCACGCCGCGCCCGGTGCCGGGCGCCCTGGGCGCGCCCCAGCCCGCCATCTCGCCCACCGCCTCCAGAACCGCGGCCGAGGGCGCGTGTTCGGGGCGGATGTGGGCCAGCCGGAAGGCCAGCGGATCGGCGCCGGCGGCGTGGGCCAGCTCGTCGATGAAGGTCTCGTGGTAGAAACCGTTGAGCGAGTTGCCCACCGAGCGCCAGAAGCCGATCGGCACCGAAAGGTCGGCCAGATGCCCGGCCACGCGGTAATCGGGAATCGCGTAGGGCTGATCGAACGCGCCTTCGAGGTGGCCCTTGTCGGGGCCCGGCGGGGCGAAGCCCGCGATCCGCGCGCCCGATTGCCGCGTCACCGAGGGGGCGGCGATCCTGGCCTCCAGCGCCGCGATCCGCCGGCCTTCGACCCGGCCGCGCAGCCGCGCGATGCCGGCGGGGCGGTAGAAGTCGTGGCGCATGTCCTCCTCGCGGCTCCAGGTCACCTGCACCGGCACGCCCGGCATCGCCGCCGCGACCCGCGCCGCGAGAGTCGAGAAATCGCTCTCGCCGCGCCGCCCGAAACCGCCGCCCAGGAAGGTCGTGTGCACATTCACCGCCTCGGGCTCGAGGCCGACCGCCGCCGCCGCCCGGTCACGCGCGATCAGCGGCGCCTGCGTGCCGCACCAGATCTCCAGCGTGTCGCCGGTGAAGCGGGCGGTGGCGTTCATCGGCTCCATCGTCGCGTGGGCCAGGAACGGGGCGCGGTATTCGGCCTCGATCACCGCGCCCGCCGCCAGCGCCGCGCCGGCGTCGCCGTCGTCGCGCAAGGTGGCGTTGGGGCTTTTGTCGAACGCGGCCGCGATCGCCGCGAACATGCCGGCGGTCTCGTCGGGATAGGGCGCGGGGCCCCATTCCACCGTCGCCGCCTCGGCGCCGCGGAAGGCCGACCAGGTATTGTTCGCCACCACCGCGATGCCGGTGCCGAGGTCGATCACCCGCTCCACCCCCGCCACCGCCAGCGCCGGCGCGGGATCGAAGCCCGTCATCGCGCCGCCGAGGTGCGGGTTCATCCGCACGGTCGCGAACTTCATCCCCGGCAGCCGCACGTCGATGCCGAAGGTCGCGGTGCCGGTGGTCTTGGCCACCATGTCGGGGCGCGGCAGCGCCCGGCCCAGCAGCCGCCATTCGGACGGGTCGCGCAGGGCGACCTCGCGCAGCGGGCGGGCGGCGGCGGCCTCGGCAAGCTCGGGATAGGCCAGCGCGGTGCCATCGGGCGCGATCACGCGGCCGGCCTCGGTGCGCAGGCTGTCGGCGGCCAGCCCCAGCCGCTCGGCCGCCGCCTCGACCAGCGCCACCCGCGCCGCGGCACCGGCCGCGCGCATCTTGTCGTAGGCATCGACGGTCGAGGTCGAACCGCCGGTAACCTGCATGCCCAGCAGCTTGCCAAGGCCCACCGCCGCCTCGGCCACCCGCGTCTGCGTGGCGGTCATGGCATAATCCTTGAACGGCAGCGCCGCGTGCATCAACGCCCCGTTCCAGTAGGCCGCGGCCGCCGGACCGTGGATCACGCGCACGTCCTCCCACGCCAGGTCAAGCTCTTCGGCGACGAGCGCGGCAAGCGTGGTGTGCACGCCCTGCCCCATCTCGGCGCGCGGCGCGATCAGGGTGACGCCCTCCGCGTCGATCAGCACATAGGGCGTCAGCGCCGCCCCCTCGCCGCCAACCAGCGGGTTGGGCAGCGCGCGGCGGTATCGCCACACGCCGAAGGCCGCGCCCCCGGCGATCGCGGCGGCACCGACAAGGAACGTGCGGCGGGCGATGGTGCGTGCGCGTCCCATCCCTAACCCTCCGCCATCAGGCGCGCGGCGGTGTGAATCGCGGCGCGGATGCGGGGATAGGTGCCGCAGCGGCAGAGGTTGCCGGCCATCGCCGTGTCGATCTCGGCGTCGGTGGGGGCGGGGTTCTCGGCCAGCAGCGCCGCCGCCTGCACGATCTGGCCCGACTGGCAATAGCCGCATTGCGCGACCTGGTGGTCGACCCAGGCGCGCTGGATCGGGGCAGGCGCGTCGGGGGTGCCGATCCCCTCGATGGTGGTCACCGCGTCCCAGACGTCGCCAAGCGCCACCTGGCACGAGCGCACCGCCACCCCGCCCACCTGCACCGTGCACGCGCCGCACGCCGCGACGCCGCAGCCGAACTTGGTGCCGGTCAGCCCCAGACCGTCGCGCAGCGCCCACAGAAGCGGCACCTCTGGTGGCAGGTCGAGGCTGCGCGCCTGCCCGTTGACAGTGATCTCGACAGCCATGGTTTCCTCCGTTCCGAACCGATCAGTTCGGACTATAGCGCCCCGGGCTGCACTGCCAAGGGGGCCCGGCGCGCGGCGCGCGCCGCCTGCGCCGGCATCGCCGGCGCGAAGGGGCGGGTTTCCACACTCTCGCCCGCGAACACCGACAGCGTGCCCGCCGGCAGCGCCTGCCAGCCGCAATCGCCGGCCTGAAGCGGTTCCGACACCACCGCCCGCCCGCCGCGCCGCGCGTCCCACTTGTGGTAGAGCGTCGGCGCGAAGGCGTCGGTGGCATAGCGCAGCGCGAAAAGCCGCTCGCCATCCGCCAGTGCCGCGGTCAGGCGCATGTGCGGCGCGCCGCCCTTGGCGCGCGACAGCGCGATCATCCGCCCGCAGGCCCGCGCCAGCGCGCCTTCCGGGTCGCCCTCCAGCCCCTCGGCCAGCGCCACGAGGAACAGCGCCTCGCTGTCGGTGGCGCCCTTGCGGTGGGGATAGAGCGCGTCGGGGATCATCATGTCGGCGTCGCGGCGGAAGGAATCATAGCCGCCGACCTGGCCGTTGTGCATGAAGCTCCACCGCCCCACCGCGAAGGGATGGCAGTTGTTGCGGCTGGTCGCCGCCCCGGTCGAGGCGCGGACATGGGCCAGGAACAGCCGCGAACGCACCTGCGCGGTGATCGAGCGCAGGTTGGGGTCGGACCACGCCGGGTAGACGTCGCGGTAAAGCCCCGGCTCGGGGCGGGCGTCGTACCACGCCAGCCCGAAGCCGTCGGCGTTGATCTCGGTCTTGGATTCCGAGGCATGGGCGGATTGGTGGATCAGCGAGTGATCCGGGCGCGAGACGATTTCCTCCAGAAAGATCGGCGCGCCGATCCACGCCGCCCAGCGGCACATCAGCGGCCCCGGCGTTCGGTGCGCGCGTAAAGCCGCGCCACGGTGCGGCTGGCGGTCTTCTGGAACGCGAACGGCAGCACCGCGTGCACCGCCGCCGCGCAGGCCGCGCCGAACAGCGCCAGCGAAAAGCGCCCGGCGAAGGCGGCATGCTCGAAATAGCCTTCGTCCACGCTGGCGGGATGGTCGAGAAACAGGCGTCGGATCATCGGGCCCTCCGTCGGGATGCACTGTAACATGAGTTTCGCACGAACCATTGCGGAAGAGTTCACAATTGTGCCGGCTTGACGCTTGCAGCGTGGGATAATTTCCCGTTATATCGTCGGACATGGAGAAATTAGACGAATTCGACCGCCGCATCCTGCACGAGGTGCAACGCGATGCCGCCCTGCCGCTGGAGGAACTCGGGCAGCGCGTGGGGCTGTCGCGCAACGCGGCGTGGCGGCGGCTGCGCGCGCTCGAGGCGGCGGGCGTGATCCGCGCCCGCGTCGCGCTGCTGGACGCGGAGGCGGTGGGGCGCGGGCTGTCGGTGTTCATGCTGATCCGCACCGACCGGCACGAGCCCGCGTGGCTGGACCGCTTCGCCCGCGCCACCCGCGATCTGCCCGAGATCCTCGGCGCCTACCGCATGACCGGCGATCTCGACTACCTCATCCGCGCGCGGGTGGCCGACGTGAAGGCCTATGACGCGCTCTACCAGCAGCTTATCCGGCGGGTGGAACTGGCCGACGTGTCGGCCTCGTTCGTGATGGAGGAGCTGAAGGAAACCACCGTCCTGCCGGTGTAGCGCCACCTCAGCAGGGCCACGACAGCAGCCGGTCGCGCAGCCGGTAGGGATCGTCCGCCAGCACCGGGGCGCGGTTGCCGGGGCCGCGGGGGGTGGCGCCGGTATCGGGCGGCTCGCCCACCCGGGGGCGCGGCTCGGCCACCCGCTGGCAGGTGCCCACCGGCGCCACCGCTGCCTCCTCCTGCTGCCGGCCGTCGCCGTGGATGGTGCGCAGGTCGACGACATGGCCGACGCGGCGGTTGAACCCGGCCACCCGGAAGCGCAACGGATGCGGCAGCTCGAAGTGCCCGGTGGCCGGGCCGGGGGCGAAGCCCGCATCCTCGCCCCGCCAGGTCGTGCCGTAGTCGAAGCGCAGCCGGAAGCTGCCGGGCGGCACCAGCACGCGGAAGAAGTCGCCGCCGCGGATATAGGCCGCCAGCGCCTCGGTGCCGGTGTCGGCATCGCGCAGCACCACGACGTAATCCCGCCCGGGCAGGCTGCGCACCACCAGCGGCAAGGTCGCGGGCAGGCCGGTGCGGTTCCACAAAAGCCCCGCGCGCGGCCGTTCGCCGGCGGCGACGGTCGCCCCCGCCAGCGCCAGCACCAGCAGCACCGCCGCCCGGTGCAGGGCCCGCCGCAGCGGAATGTCAGTCGGCCGGATCATCGCGCAAGCCTGCCACCATTTCCCGCCTGCGCGCAACCTCGGCGATGGCGGCGGCGACGGCCTCGTCGATACCCATCGCCGAGGTGTCGAGCACCACCGCCCCCTCGGCCGGGCGCAGCGGCGCGTCGGCGCGGCCCATGTCGCGCGCGTCGCGGGCGCGGACATCGGCCAGAACCTCGGCCAGCGCCGCCGTCCCGTCGCCGCCCAGTTCCAGCCAGCGGCGCCGGGCCCGCACCTCGGGCGCGGCGGTGACGAACAGCTTAACCTCGGCCCCGGGGCAGATCACCGTGCCGATGTCGCGCCCGTCCAGCACCGCGCCCCCGGGGCGGCGGGCGAAGGCGCGCTGGTAGTCGAGCAGCGCCGCGCGCACCCCCGCCAGCGCGGCTACGCGGCTGGCCGCCTGCCCGGCCTCGGCGCTGCGCAGGTCGGGGCGGGCAAGGTCGGCCGGGGTCAGGGCGCGGGCGGCGGCCTCGGGCGCCTCGCCCGCCGCCGCGCGCATCCCCACGGCGCGGTAAAGCAGCCCGGTGTCGAGATGGGCAAAGCCGAAATGCGCCGCCACCGCGCGCGCGATGGTGCCCTTGCCCGCCGCCGCTGGCCCGTCGATTGCAACGGTAAAGCTCATGCCCCGCCCCCCCGGCCGCGGCCCCCGCGATGCGCCCGGACGCGCACATCCCGGCCGGCGGCACGCACGCCCCCTTGCCCTTCACCTTGGGCGAAATACTCCGGGGTGAATGCGCCGCAGGCGCAGAGGGGCAGCGCCCCTCCCCTTTGTTCGGTCCCCGAACGCGCCCTCATGCCCGCGCGATGGCGGCGCCAAGGCCGGCCATCAGCCCCTCGAAGGCGGGAAACGAGGTCGCGATCGGCCCGCCGTCGTCCACCCCCACCGGCGCCTTGGCGGCCAGCCCGAGGCACAGAAAGGCCATCGCGATGCGGTGGTCGAGGCGGCTGGCGCAGACCGCCCCGCCCGGCACCCCGCCCGGCCCCATGCCGTGCACGCTCAGGCTGTCCTCGGTTTCCTCGACCCGCACCCCGCAGGCCTCGAGCCCGCGCGCCATCGCGTCGATCCGGTCGCTTTCCTTGACCCGCAGTTCGCGCACCCCTCGCATCACCGTCACCCCCTCGGCGTTGGCGGCAAGCACCGCGAGGATCGGGTATTCGTCGATCATGCTGGCCGCGCGTTCGGGCGGCACCTCGACGCCCCTGAGGCCCGAGAACCGCACCCGCAGGTCGGCCACCGGCTCGCCCCCCTCGACGCGCGGGGCCTCGAAGGCGATGTCGGCACCCATCTCCACCAGCGTCGTGTAAAAGCCGTTGCGCGTCGGGTTCTGGCTGACCCCGGGCACGGTGATTTCCGAGCCCTCGACCAGCAGCGCCGCCGCCACCGGGAAGGCCGCCGACGACGGGTCGCGCGGCACCGCCACCGCCTGCGGCCGCAGTTCGGGCCGGCCGGCCAGCGTGATCACCCGCCCCTCCGCCGTCGTCTCAACCCCCACCTCGGCACCGAAGCCCGCCAGCATCCGCTCGGTATGGTCGCGCGTGGCCTCGCGCTCGATCACAAATGTCTCGCCCGGTGCGTTCAGCCCGGCCAGCAGCACCGCCGATTTCACCTGCGCCGAGGGCACCGGCACCGCGTAGCGCACCGCCACCGGGTCGGCCGCGCCCAGCAGCGTCATCGGCAGCCGGCCGCCGGCGCGGCCATGCGCCTGCGCGCCGAACAGCGCCAGCGGCCCGGTCACCCGGCCCATCGGGCGCTTCACCAGGCTGGCGTCGCCGGTGAAGGTGGCGGCGATGCCGGTGGTGGCCATCGCCCCCATGATCAGCCGCACCCCGGTGCCGGAATTGCCGCAGTCGATCACCCGCTCGGGCTCGGCGAAGCCGCCCACGCCCACCCCGTGCACCGACCATGCGCCGGGCCCGTGGCGCACCACCTCGGCCCCGAAGGCGCGCATCGCGGCGGCGGTGTCGAGCACGTCCTGCCCTTCCAGCAGGCCGGTCACCTTCGTCTCGCCCACCGCCAGCGCGCCCAGGATCAGCGCGCGGTGGCTGATCGACTTGTCGCCCGGCACCTCGGCCACGCCCGAAAGCGGCCCGCCGCGCCGCGCCTGCATCGGTATCGCCTTGCCATCACCGGACATCGTTCCCCCCGCGCCAGAACGCCCCCCGCTTAGTCAGTTCCGCCCCGAGGGTCCAGAGCCGACCGCCGCCGGGATCGCCTTCGCCAAAACGTCATCAACAGAAACATTGCCCTGAAACGCGACCGCGGCATAAGTTCGACGCCATGCGTGAACGAATCTCACGCCTTGCATGGTGAATATTCGGGGGACTTTATGCAGATTTCCATCAGCGCGGCATCGAACAACGAACGCATTACCAACTCGAGCACGGATGGCGACATCATCTTCACCGTCACGCTCGACGCGCCGTCCTCGGGAACGGTCACGGTGGATTACCGGGGCCAGCGCGGCACCGCGGCCGATTTCGACGATTTCACCATGGTCAGCGGCACGCTGACATTCGCCCCGGGCGAAACCGTCAAGACGATCGAGGTCAATTCCGCCCGCGACACGCTCGACGAGGTCGATGAGTTCTTCGACATGCAACTGCACAGCCCGACCGGCGGCGCGACGCTGGCGGGCGGCGGCACGGTGCTGCAATCGCGGGCCTGGATCTTCGACGATGACGGATCGTCGAACGACCGGGCGATCGCGGTGTCGAGCCCGATCCTGGTGGAAGGCGACGGCGGCACGACCACCGCCCGGTTCACGGTTTCGGTGTCCGAAGCCTTTGCCAGCGCCACGCAGGTGCAGTGGCAAACCGTCGACGGCACCGCCCGCGCCGGCGCGGATTTCACCGGCGCCAGCGGCACCGTGACGTTCAATCCCGGCCAGACGACCGCCATCGTGAATGTCGACGTGACCGGCGACACCGACAACGAGGAGGCGGAGACATTCTCGCTCGTGGTCACGCCGCCTTCGGGCGTGTTCTCGGGCGCCGAGGGTGCGGCGGGCACGGCAACCATCCTCGACGACGATTCCGGCATCCGCACCGTCTCCATCGCCGATGCCGTCGCGCGCGAACGCGGCTCCAATTCCAGTGCCGACGGCGATCTGCGCTTTGCCGTCTCGCTGTCCGAGGCGTCGAGCGGCACCGTGATCGTCAACTACCGCACGCGCGAGGGCACCGCGGTCGAGTTCGACGATTTCGTCGCCCAGACCGGCACCCTGACCTTCGCCCCCGGCGAAACGACCAGGTGGATCACCATCGACACCGTGCGCGATACCGCCCACGAAGGCGACGAGTTCATGGAACTCGAAATCTTCGACGTCACCGGCGCGACCCTGGCGGGCGGCGGCAACCTGCTGCGCGCAACCGGCGTCATCCTCGACGATGACGGCAGCGCCGACGACCGCGCGCTCCACATCTCCGACCCGCAAGTGATCGAAGGCGGCGAGGCGGTGTTCGTCGCGCGCCTGTCCCGCGCCGCCGACACCGAAACCGTGGTGCCCTACACGACGGTCGCGGGCTCCGCGTCGGCGGGCACGGATTTCGCCGCGACCAGCGGCAATTTCGTCTTCGCGCCGGGCCAGACCCTCGCCTCGGTCGCGATCCCAACCGTGGCCGACGGCAGCGCAGAGGTCGCCGAGACGTTCAGCCTCGTCACCACGCCGCCCGCGGGCATCTTTTCCGCCGGGCGCGGCGAGGCCGGCACCGCAACGATCCTCGATGACGATGCCGGGCCCAGGACAATCTCGGTCTCCGACGCGTCCACCCGCGAACGCGGCTCGAACTCGTCGGCGGACGGGGTGATGCGCTTTGCGGTCACCCTGTCCGAGGCGTCGGCCGGAACGGTGACGGTGGACTACCGCACGCGCGAAGGCAGCGCCGAGGAATTCGTCGATTTCACCGCGCTCGCCGGCACGCTCACCTTCGCGCCGGGGGAAACCACGCAGTGGATCACCGTCAACACCCGGCTGGATACGATCGACGAGACCGACGAGTTCCTGGAACTCGAACTTTTCGATGCGACGGGGGCCGCGCTCGCCGGCGGCGGCAACCTGCTGCGCGCCACCGGCTGGATCCTCGACGAGGACGGCACCGCCGACGACAGGGCGGTTCAGATTTCCGACCCGGTGGCGACCGAGGGCGGAGGCGCGCAATTCGTGGCGCGGCTGTCGCGCGAATCCGATGCCGAAGTGACCGTCGCCTATGAAACCGCGGGCCGGACCGCCCAGGCGGGCAGCGATTTCACCGCTGCGTCCGGCGTGTTCACCTTCGCGCCGGGCCAGACCCTCGCCGCCGCGACGGTCGCGACCGCCGGCGACGATGTCGCGGAAGGCGCCGAATCCTTCGATCTGGTCGGAACGCCCGGTGCGGGCGTGTTCACCGGCGGGCGCGGCCTGGCCGGAACCGCGACGATCCTCGACGACGACGCCGGGCCGCGCACGATCTCGATCGAAGACGCCTCTACCGCTGAGCGCGGCTCCAACTCCTCGGGCGACGGGGTCGCGCGGTTCGCCGTCTCGCTGTCGCAGCCGTCGACCGGCACGGTCACGGTCGAGTACAGAACGGCCCCCGGCACGGCGCTGGCCGGGTCGGATTTCGTCGCGCAAACCGGCACGCTCACCTTCGCCGCCGGCGAAACCACCGGCTGGATCACCGTCAACACCGTGGGCGACACCACCGACGAGATCGACGAGGCGTTCGAGGTGATCCTGTCGGAACCCTCGGGCGCGGTGCTGGCCGGCGGGGTCTCGGAACTGACCGCCGTGGGCTGGATCCTCGACAATGACGGCGCGCCCGAGGACCGGGCGCTCTACGCCCCCGACGTGGCGGTGCCCGAGGGCGACGCGGGCACCGCGCCGGCCGTCTTCGCCCCGCGCCTCTCGCGCGCCTCCGACAGCGCCATCGACGTGGCCTTCACCACCGGCGATCAGACCGCGCAGGCGGGCACGGACTTCACCACCACCTCGGGCACGCTGACCTTCGCACCGGGGCAGACATCGGGTGCGGTCTTCGTGCCGGTGATCGGCGACACATCGTTCGAGGCGACCGACAAGGAGTTCATCCTCAGCCTCGCGCCCGACACCGCGCAGGTGTTCAGCGGCGCGGGCTTCGTCGCGACGGGCACGATCCTCAACGACGACCCGCAGAACTTCGCGCCCACCGGGGCCGTCTCCATCACCGGCACGGCGGCGCAGGGCAGCACGCTGACCGCCAACACCGCCGGGATCGAGGATGCCAACGGTCTGGGCGCCTTCGCCTACCAGTGGTTCGCGGACGGCGCGGCGATCTCGGGCGCGACCTCGGCCAGCTTCACCCCCGGCCAGTCGCGCGTCGGCGCGGAACTGTCGGTCTGGGTCAGCTACACCGACGGCGACGGCACCGCCGAAAGCCTGACCAGCGCGCCGACCGCCGCGGTCGCCAACGTCAACGACGCGCCGACCGGCGCGGTGGTGATCGCGGGCACCGCCGAGGTGGGCCAGACGCTGAGCGCCGACGCAAGCGGGCTTGCCGATGCCGACGGGCTGGGCGCGTTCGCCTACCAGTGGCGGGCCGATGGCGCCGCCATCGACGGCGCCACCGGGCAGAGCCTTTCGGTGAACGCGGGTCTTGGCGGCAGCGCGCTGAGCGTTGCGGTGTCCTACACCGACGGCTTCGGCACCGTCGAGACGGTGGTTTCGGCCGCGACCCCCGAGGTGCCGTCCACCGGCCTCGCGATCACCGGCACCGCCGGCCCCGACAGCCTGACGGGCGGCGACGGCAATGACACCATCAATGGCGGCGACGGGCTCGACACGCTGATCGGCGGCGCCGGCAACGACAGCCTCGTGGGCGGCACCTCCGTGAACGACCTGCGCGACCTGCTGTTTGGCGGCGACGGCGACGACACGCTCGACGGCGGCCACGGCAACGACGAACTTCGGGGCGACGCCGGCAACGACATCCTGCGCGGCGGCTTCGGCGTCGACAACCTGTTCGGCGGCACCGGCGACGACAACATCAACGGCGCGGCGTTCTCGGACCTGGTGTTCGGCGGCGCCGGCAACGACACCGTGAACGGCGGCTTCGGCTTCGACCGGATCAACGGCGGCGACGGGGCGGACACGTTCTTCCACCTCGGGGTGGCCGACCACGGCTCGGACTGGATCCAGGACTTCAGCCATGCCGAGGGCGACGTGCTGTTCTTCGGGCAGGCCGGGGCGACGGCGGACGACTTCCAGGTGAACTTCGGCGTCACCGGCGCGGCCGGTTCGGCGGACGTGGACGAGGCGTTCGTGGTCTACACCGGCGGCGACGCGCCGCTGATCGTGTGGGCGCTGGTCGACGGGGCCGGGCAGACCTCGCTCAACCTGCAGATCGCGGGGGTCGACGGCACCTTCGACCTGCTCGCCTGACGGCGGCCACGGGCAAGGGTCCTGCAAAGACCCTTGGCAAAATTCCTTGAAGGAATTTTGGCCGGGGCGCGCGCGCCCGGCGGAGCCCTGCCGCGACGGATTGCGCTAACATTCACAAGCCGGCTTGCTTTGTTGTTGCCCTGACAACGGCTTGAGCGTAGCATGAATTCATCACTGGGAGGTGGCTAAAGAACCGCAGAAAATACATCTTTTGGCCCATCCCGCAGGCCGGCATGGCGATTGATCCCGGCGCGAACCGTCGCAGAGCGGTCCGTTTCGAGAGCAGGCGCGATGCCAACCGCGGGCGACCAGATCAACCCGTTTGTCCTGACTACCCGGGAGACGACCATGACCAGCCCATCGCTTCTTCAGACCTTCGGCGGCGAATTCGGTTTCGGTGAAGACTCCGTATCGCGCAACGACGACGGCTCCAGCCCCGAGATCGACATCACGCCGATCTTCGAGAACGGCCTCAACTTCTTCGGCGTGAGCTACGATTCGCTGTGGATCAACACCAACGGATCGGTCACCTTCAACGGCTCGCTGTCCAGCTTCACGCCCCAGACGATTTCGGGCGGCACGGTGCCCGGGGTGTTCGCGTTCTGGGGTGACGTCGATACCCGCGACGCCACCGAGGAAAACACCTCGCCCGGCGGCAATTCGCAGGGCACCAACCTGGTCTGGTACGACTTCGACGAAGCCAACGACCGCTTCGTGGTGACGTGGGACGATGTCGGCTTCTATTCGCACAACAACAGCCGGGTGAACGCGTTCCAGCTCATCCTTACCGACATGTCGTCGTCGGTCGGCCGCGCGCCGGGCGATTTCAACATCGACTTCCGCTACGAATGGATCGACTGGACGACCGGCAACGCCTCGGGCGGGTCGGGCGGGCTTGGCGGCACCCCCGCGCGCGCCGGCTATTCCGCCGGGGACGCGGCAGGCACCTTCTTCGAACTGCCGCAATCGGGTATCCAGGACGAGATCCTCGCGCTCGAGACCACCGCCGGCAACACCGGCGTCGACGGTCTGTGGCGGTTCGAGGTGCGCAACGGCGACGTGCCGCAGACCGTGACGCTGTTCGACGGCTTCGACATCGAGGAAGGCGACAGCGGCGTCAGCATCCTCGAATTCATGATCGAACGCTCGGGCAACACCGCGGGCGAACTCACGCTCGACTGGGCCGCCGCTGGCACGGCGCCGTGGCCCGCAAACGATGCCGACGTGGTCGGGCCCCTGCCCACCAGCGGCACCGTGACCTTCGCGGAAGGCGAATCGACCGCCTTCGTGATGCTCGAGGTCAACGGCGACACGATCGTGGAGCCCGACGAATCGGTCCGCGTCACGCTGTCCAACCCGGTGTCGACCGGGGCGGCGCAGGTCGTGCTTGGCCGGTCCGCGGCCACCGGCACGATCCTCGACGACGACGCACTGCCGCCGCCGCCGCCGCCATCCATCACCTCGTGGTTCTGGGGCGACCCGCACCTGATCACGCTGGACGGGCTCGGGTATGACTTCCAGGCGGTGGGCGAGTTCACGCTGGTCGAATCGACCGCGGGCGATCCGCTCAACATCCAGGTGCGCACCGTGCCGGTGGGCGAGGTCGTCTCGGTCATCACCGTGATGGCGACCGAGGTCGACGGCCACCGCGTCGTGATCGACGCCACCAGCGACACGCCGCTGACGATCGACGGCGTGGCCACCACCGTCACCGCCGTCGGCGGCCCGGTGGACGTGGGCACGGGCCAGATCTTCGAGCAGGACGGCATGCTGATCGTCGTCTACCCCTCGGGCGAGCAGGCGCGCGTGAACTTCGCCGACAGCCAGGACTTCATCAACGTCTCGCTGTTCCTCAACGAAGATCGGCCGGCGGGCTCGGTGCGCGGGCTGCTGGGCAACCTTGACGCCGACAGCACCAACGATCTGGCGCTGCCCGATGGCACCGTGCTTGCCCAGCCGGTGGACTTCGACGTCCTCTACGGCCAGTTCGCCGACGCCTGGCGGATCACCGAGGACGTGGCGCTGTTCGACCGCGCCGAGGGCGAAACCACCGACGACTTCCAGGACCCGAGCTTCCCGCGCGGCGTGCTGACCACCGCCGACCTGCCGGCCAGCGTGCTGGCCGAGGCGACGGCGCAGGCACAGGCGGCCGGCATCACCGACCCGTCGCTGCTCGAGGCGGCGATCCTCGACTTCGCGCTGACCGGCGATTCGGCGTTCGTGAACGCCGGCGCCGCGATCACCGCGCCCCCGACCGCGACGGCGCTGCCCGCGAACGCCCCGGCGCTGGCCTCGTCGCTGCTGATCGACGCACCGGGCGACCAGCCCGAGGGCAACGCCGGCACCGGCACCTTCGTGTTCACCGTGCACCGCATCGGCGACGCGACCGCGCCGATCACCGCCACCTACACCCTGGGCGGCGACATCTCGGCCGACGACATCGTCGGCGAGCTGACGGGCGAGATCGACTTCGCGGCCGACCAGACCAGCGCCACCATCGCGGTGGCGGTGGCCGGCGACACGAACGTCGAAGCGGACGAGGAACTTGTCGTCACGCTGGGCATCGACGCGATGTTCAACACCACGCTGGCGAACAACGGAATCGCGACGCTGATCCTCAACGACGACGAAAGCACCGAACCGGTCGGGCAGGAGATCACCGGCACCGCCGGCGATGACAGCCTTGTGGGCGGCGACGGCGACGACACCATCAATGGCGGCGACGGGCTCGACACGCTGGTGGGCGGTGCGGGTAACGACAGCCTGACGGGCGGCACCTCGACGGCCGACCTGCGCGACGTGATCTTCGGCCAGGACGGCGACGACACCCTCGACGGCGGCTACGGCAACGACGAGCTGCGCGGCGACGCCGGCAACGACATCCTGCGCGGCGGCTTCGGCGTCGACAACCTGTTCGGCGGCACCGGCGACGACAACATCAACGGCGCGGCGTTCTCGGATCTGGTCTTCGGCGGCGCCGGCAACGACACCGTCAACGGCGGCTTCGGTTTCGACCGGATCAACGGCGGCGACGGCGCGGACACGTTCTTCCACCTCGGGGTGCCCGACCACGGCTCGGACTGGATCCAGGACTTCAGCCACGCCGAGGGCGACGTGCTGTTCTTCGGGCAGGCCGGCGCCACCGCCGACGATTTCCAGGTGAACTTCGGCGTCACCGGCGCGGCCGGGTCGGCGGACGTGGACGAGGCGTTCGTGGTCTACACCGGCGGCGACGCGCCGCTGATCGTGTGGGCGCTGGTGGACGGGGCCGGCAACGACGGGCTGATCGTCGAGGTCGCGGGCGGCACCAGCTTCGACCTGCTCGCCTGACGGCGGCCACGGGCAAGGGTCTTGCAAAGACCCTTGTCCGAATTCCTTCAAGGAATTCGGGCCGCCCCCGTCCCGGGGGGCGGCCTTTTTCGTGCCTTGGCCGCTTGCATGCCGGGCCGCAACAACCTATCGCTTCCGCCAACCACCACGTAACTTTGTTGCCGGAGCCGCCGATGTCCTTCCGCCCCCAGCCCCCCGCCCCCGCGCGCCCCAACCGCTGCCAGCTTTTCGGCCCCGGCTCGCGCCCCGCTCTGTTCCCCAAGATGGCCGCCAGCGCCGCCGACGTGATCGACCTCGACCTCGAGGATTCCGTCGCCCCCGACGACAAGGCCGCCGCCCGCGCCAACGTCATCGCCGCCACCCACGAGGTCGACTGGGGGCACAAGCAGCTTTCGGTGCGGATCAACGGCCTCGACACCGAATACTGGTATCGCGACGTGGTCGACCTGCTGGAGAACGCCTCGGAACGGCTGGACCAGATCATGATTCCCAAGGTCGGCTGCGCCGCCGACGTCTATGCTGTGGATGCGCTGGTAACCGCCGTCGAACGCGCGAAGGGCCGCGCGAAGCCGGTCGCGCTCGAGGTCATCATCGAAACCGCCGCCGGCATCGCCCATGTCGAGGAGATCGCCGCCGCCAGCCCCCGGCTTCAGGCGATGAGCCTTGGCGCCGCCGATTTCGCCGCCTCGATGGGGATGGCCACCACCGGCATCGGCGGCACTCAGGAGAACTACTACATGCTGCACGACGGCACTCGCCACTGGGCCGACCCGTGGCATTGGGCGCAGGCCTCGATCGTGGCCGCCTGCCGCACCCACGGGGTGCTGCCGGTCGACGGGCCGTTCGGCGATTTCTCGGACGACGAGGGGTTCCTGGCGCAGGCCCGCCGCTCGGCCACGCTCGGGATGGTCGGCAAGTGGGCGATCCACCCCAGGCAGGTGGCGCTGGCCAACCAGGTCTTCACCCCCTCGCCCGAGCAGGTCGCCGAGGCGCGCGAGATCCTCGCCGCGATGGCCGACGCCAAGGCCCGCGGCGAGGGGGCGACCACCTACAAGGGCCGCCTGGTCGACCTTGCCTCGATCCGCCAGGCCGAGGGAATCGTGCGCGCCGCCGCCCTCGCGGGGCTCTGACCGGGGCCGCCGGCGGGCACCGAGGGGCGGTTCCCGCGCGGGGCCGGACGGGACCGCATCGCCCCCCGCGGGCGGGTTTGCGATATCGCGACAATGTGCCGTATCCGGCTGGCCAAGGGCCTGATCCAGGTCATACACCTGCCACGGCCCTGCCGCGATCATGACGGCAGTCTGGCCGCGCCCACGCGGGCGCGACGCAGCGAAAAGACGGGAACAGCGCCATGACTATCACCGCCGCCGAACAACTTATGGTCGAGTTGATCAACCGCGCCCGGCTCGACCCCGCCGCCGAGGCGGCAAGGTCGGGGGTGGGGGTGAACGAGGGGGTGGCGGAGGTCCATCCCGGAACGGTGCTTTCGGAGCAGCCGATGCAGCCGCTGGCGATCAACCCGCTGATCAACGATGCCGCCGAGGTGCATTCGCTCTGGATGATCGAGCATGACCTCTTCCAGCACACCGGCGCGGGCGGCAGCAGCGCCGGTGACCGGATGGAGGATGCGGGTTACGTCTTTTCCGGCACCTGGAGCTGGGCCGAGAACCTTGCGGTGTCCGGCGCGTCAGGCGGGGTCGACCTCGAGGCCGTGATCCCCGGCCAGCACTTCGGCCTCTGGGAAAGCCCCGGCCACCGCATCAACACCCTCGACCCCGATTTCCGCGAGATCGGCATCGCGCAGATCGAGGGGTTGCGCACCTTCCCGGGGGGGACGTTCCCTTCCTCGTGGATCACCCTCAACTTCGGGCAAAGCGGCAGCGACCTGTTCATCACCGGCGTCGCCTATGACGACCTCGACGGCAACGAGTTCTACTCGGTCGGCGAGGGGCGTTCGGACGTCAGCTTCGGGCTGGCTACCCACAGCACCCAGACCGCGGCGGCCGGGGGCTATGCACTGGCCACCACCGCGCAGGGGCCGGTGAATGTCAGCATCGGCAGCGGCGCGATGGCGGCGCAGGTCTCGGTGGTGATGGCGGGGCAGAACGTCAAGCTCGACCTCGTGGGCGACACGGTGATGTCCTCGGCCACCACGACGCTGGTTTCGGGGGTGACGCGCGCGGGGCTGCTCGGGGGCGCCGACCTGTCGCTGACCGGCGCCGGCTCGAACGACAACCTGTTCGGCAATGCCGGCGACAACCGGCTGAACGGCGCGCCGGGCAACGACACGCTGTGGGGCGGCGACGGCGACGACAGCCTGACCGGCGGCGTCGGGGCCGACGTGTTCGTCGTCTCGGGCGGGCACGACACGATCCTCGATTTCGACGCGGCGGCCGACGTGCTGTCGGGCGGGGCGGACGGGCCGGGCGCCGCGGCCATCGCGGCGGCGATGCTGGCGGCAACGACCTCGAGCACGGGGGCCACGATCCACTTCGGCGCCGAACAAAGCGTCACCTTCGCGGGGTTTTCGGCCGAGGCGGTGGCAGCGATGGCCGGCGGTGGCGAGGCGCCGCAGGGCACCGACGGCGACGACAGCCTGCTGGGCGGCCCGGGCTCGGATTCGATCGACGGCGGGCCGGGCCATGACACAATCGACGGCGGCGACGGGCCCGACACCCTCATCGGCGGCGCCGGCAACGACCTGCTGATCGGCGGCACCTCCGTGAACGACCTGCGCGACCTGCTGTTCGGCGGCGACGGCGACGACACGCTGGATGGCGGCTACGGCAACGACGAGTTGCGCGGCGACGCCGGCAACGACATCCTGCGCGGCGGCT
>Ga0209347_1000337_pt1 | contig 127018 bp, 127 predicted proteins | sample AutmiccommuBRH23_FD_187382 | JGI IMG/M metagenome (GOLD analysis project Ga0209347, IMG submission 187382) | Deep subsurface microbial communities from Mt. Terri, Switzerland - Autotrophic microbial communities BRH/23 (SPAdes) (version 2) | ecosystem: Environmental > Aquatic > Deep subsurface... | reverse complement strand
CCCTCCGCAGTTTCGTGCTATCCGAATTATCCAAAGTTAGGCTACTTTTCTGCCATTCCAAAGCTCAAGCTATCTTTTTAGGTTGAGCTTTTTCGCGGCCTAACTTCGTATAATTGACTTAGAATAACTAGAAGTTTATTTTTTTTGTATTTTTACCCCAAGGCTTAAAGACCGAGACAAATACAACCGCTATTAATAAGGAAACCTGTAGAACACCAAAATATTGATTCATTTGACTAAAATACAAATATGTCGGGTTTTGTAAAGCCTGTAGGCGTTCCGCATCCGCTATCGCTGTAGAACCATTGGTCCACGGTCCAAGAAAAAAGGTTCCAAACAATATTTGGGCAACGGTAGCAACCCATTTTACAACTACCCAATTGAATTTAAAAAATCCCCAGTTGGTTAACCAGGAGAAAAGAAGACCGGTTAATAATGTACCAATTGCAGCAGGTATTACAATGAAATCATCAATGAACTTTATGCATGCATTAAAGGCGTAGAGTTCATCACCGTTAATTATATGCTCTTTTGCAAACCCCAGGATTATCATGGAGACTCCAGCACCTATCCACGTACAAACCAAGATGATATGTATAGATTTTAAGATTTTTTGCCCACCTAAACTTAGCTTTAGCAATGCTTTTACTCCTTTGCTAAATATGTTTTGTTAATGATTACAGGCCAGGTTTAATGTTCCTCCGGTTTAAGTAATGAGGCTAGGTCTTGTTCGATCAAATCAAAAAAACCTTTATAACCAACAATTGGTAATATGTATAACTGGAAGTTGTGTAATCCTAATCGTGATCATTTCCCATATAAATCCATAAAGCTTCACAACTACCAGATTTAATAAATCCGCATTTTTTATAAAAATCTATGGCTTTCCATCTGCAACTACGATATGTTGATGAAAACCAGAATAAATTACTTTCATCCTTCTTACAATTTCTTTTCCAACCCCCATCTGTTGATAGTTTGGGTGAACTAAAAGATGTGGATAATAAACAACTAAATAACCATCCGAAATTGCATTACCAAGCCTTATTAATTGTTTTCCGTCCCATGCAGTAATCAAAGTATGAGAATTATTTAATGCATTAAGCAATTCTTTAGGTTTTTCACTACATGACCAGTAGATACTTATACAGGGATATCACTTCGTGTTCGTTTAAATCTTTTTCATAACTGTATTCGAAGTTTTGCATGTTTTTTCCCTCTCTGTATAAGTGCTAATACTTATTTCAAACACTCATCACAAATGTTTACCCCGGATAATCAAATTAGTTTCTTTTTAAAACCTTTATATTTTTCTGGGTTATATCCTGCGGACTCATAAAATTTACAAGCATCATTCCTATTGGTTTCTGTTACAAATATTATTTGAGTACAGTTTTTTTCAGCAGCAATTCTTTCAAGCTCTGTGATTAGTGCCCTGCCAACCCCTTTATTTCTGTACCGTTTATCAACAATCATATTTTCTAAAACCATAAATGGTTTACAATCGCCATATAGTTCTTCACAAATAACACCCATAACCGAACCGACTAACCTATCTTTTTTAATAGCACTTAAAAAAACATGAGTATGTGTTGTGCACAATTTACCAAACTGTTTATACATGAAATCAAGACAGGAGTCCTCATTCCAAAACTCTTTATATAACTGTGCTAATTCAGGTATGTCATCTGCAGTCATTTTACGTATAATCATTTGTTTTGCCTCTAGCTTTATTAATATTAATTTCATTCACCCATATCATTACCAAAACATTCAGTTCATGAATTGCTGATTATTAGCCTAATCAATAGCATTGAATTTGCCCATGGTATATGAATAATCTGTATATTATATACTGTGATTATTTTGGTTTTCGTTTTGACATTTCGCTGCGAATTTGGGAAATAGCCAAATTAGAGCCTTACCCAAGGGAATCATAAATAAATATTTGAACGTAATAGAAAAGAATCCCCATATGGGTTTTATTAACTTATAAAATATGTACTTTGCTCCTATAAACTTCACCATATCAATCATCAATAGTTCCAGTTTGATCATCTTAATTCTGTATATTGCATCATACGCATTAACTTTTGCTATTGGATTATTTGAAATATCGTTAACGAAAAAACCTAAAGCTTCATGTGAGGGGATATTGTTAAAATTACTTAACCCCACTTCTTTTCTCATAGTTGTTAAAATATCAGCTATTAAATAAATGATAAGGTTTTCTTGGTAATATTTGCATAGTGGTATCAAAGGATTCGTACTAAATTCCCTAAAGAACAAATAATTTTTATACAATTTTTTTGAACCATATAATAACAAAGATGAACCGGCATCAAAAAACTGCTTCTGAATTTCTCTAGTAATTTTAAAGTCGTTCTTTTTATTTTTTGAAGCGTTTGTGAATATGTCTTCCATTAGTTTTATCAACTTAACATATTGGTTTTTTTTGTCTTCATGCTTTTTGTATTTTAACTCTGATTTTCTGCTAAACACAAAAATCAGAACCGTAATAATAACGGATATTAACGCTATGTAATCGGCGGTTATATATTGGCTAATTGTTTCAAAAAAATTATCCATATCATATCCCCATTAAACATGAGTTCACATTATTAGACATTGTTATCTTCTGCAAATTATGTCAAAACTATTTGCAAGGAGATGATTTCATGCAATCTAATAGAACCTGTCCACTAGTTGAGCAGTACTTAGGGTATCTTACCGTAATAAAGGGTCGTTCTGAAAACACAATTAAGGAGTATCTGCATATTTCGGCCACATCCGGACACTGATTCCGGCAGCATCCGGACAGCGTAACGGGAACATCCGGACAGTATAACGGAATTATCCGGACAGCATTTCGGTCACATCCGGACACCTTGTCGAGATAATCAAATTACTGGTACCCTTGTAGCAGAATGCGTAAAGGGGGCCAGAAGATGAGGAGGCTCGACATGCTAAAAGCAAGAGAAGTTCTAAGGCTCAAAAACGAGCTAGGCTTGTCTCTGAGAGAAATCGGCAATTCATGCAATTGTGGTAAAAGCACCGTTTCAGAGGTGCTTGAACGAGCAGAAAGGGCAAAAATAGTCTGGCCGACAGAGATGAGCGACAAGCAATTGATGTCATTGCTCTATCCTCCGGTAGCAAACAAGAACTCACCCCCGGAGCCCGACATGGACTATGTTTTCTGTGAAATGAAGAAAAAAAGTGTCACCCTGATGCTCCTGTGGGAAGAATACAAGGCAAAACATCCTGACGGTATCATGTACACTCAATTCTGTGAGCGTTATAGGAATTTCAAAAAGGTCAACAACATTACTATGCACAAGGAACACAAAGCAGGCGAGGAAGTCGAGGTCGATTGGGCCGGCCAGAAAATGTCCTTCATGGAACCTGGAACCGGGGAAATCCAGCCTGCATATATATTTGTTGCCGTCCTGCCTGCAAGTGCCTATCCGTTTGTCTATGCGTACAGCGATATGAAGCTTTCAAGCTGGATTGATGCCCATGTCAGGATGTATGAGTACTTTGGAGGCGTTCCTAGAATCACCATCCCCGATAACACCAAAACAGCTGTCATCACGCCCGACCTCGTTGATCCTGTTTTAAATAAAAGCTACAACGAAATGGCTCAACATTACAAAACCACACTGGTGCCTGCAAGGGCCAGAAAACCAAAGGATAAGGCAGCAGATGAAAACATGGTTGGCCATGTGTCCAGAAGGATTCTTGCCGCCCTTAGAAACAGACAGTTCTTTAGCCTATATGAAATCAATCAGGCCATCAAGGAAGAACTGTTAAAGTTGCTCAACCGCCCCTTTCAAAAGATGGAAGGCAACAGATTAACTGCATTTCAAAAGATAGACAAGCCCTCACTGCAACCGCTTCCTGCAACGGAATATGAATACTCCGAATGGAAAGAAGCAAAGGTACAGTTTAACTATCATGTCGAATATGCTGGATTTTTTTACAGCGTCCATTACTCATATGTTGGCCGTCGGTGCTCGATCCGGGCTACTACAAAAACTGTGGAGATCCATATCGAGAATGAACGAGTGGCGGCATATCCAAGAAACTACAATACTTTTAAGCGGTATATCACCCTATCCGAGCATATGCCGGAAGGACACAAGGCTGTATCCGGCTGGAGTTCGGAACGCTTCTTGTCCTGGGCGGATAAAATCGGCCCTAGCACCCGTGAGCTTGTCAAACACATCCTTGAAAGCCGTGAATCCCGTTCAGACATACCGGGCCTGTATGGGGATTATGAGGCTTGCCAAGACCCATCCCAATGAGCTCATGGAAAGAGCCAGCCGAGAAGCTCTCGATAAAAAGACCTGTTCGTTCAAATATCTCAGCATCATTCTCAAACAATTGACGGCAAAAGCAACAACCAGCCAGGTCGAGAGAATCATCACACATGACAACCTTAGAGGAAGCAGTGCTTATTCAGGTGGTGGTATCAATGCTTAACAATCCTACTGTAGAGAAACTCCGGCACATGAAGTTGAAGGTGATGGCTCAAATGATGGCTGAACCGGATCACTCTTTGCGAGAGCTGTCCTTTGAGGAACGGCTGGGTATCATGGTTGAGAAGGAATGGTTGTCACGAAAAAATTCAAGAATCAAGCAGCTGTTGACTGCCGCTTCCCTGGGCTTGAACGCTTGTATTGAAGATATTAATTACTCGGCCGACAGGACCATTGATAAAAAAACAATCCAAACTTTATCAACCTGTTCTTTTATCGAGCAGAAGCTGAACATTGTTATTTCCGGAAAAACCGGCAGCGGTAAAACATACCTTGCTTGTGCGTTTGGAAACGGTGCCTGCCGTCATGGGTATACCGTCAAATATTTTAGAATCCCGGAACTCCTACTGGAAATACAGGATGCCAAACAGGAAAACCGATATACAAAGTTTATGGCTCAGCTTCAGAATATCAAATTATTGATACTGGATGATATCGGCCTCAAATCATACACTCTTGAGGAAAGCAGGGATATCCTTGAGATAGCTGAAAGCAGGTATAACAAAGCCTCTACCGTATGTCCGGTCAGATTGCCTATACCAAATGGTATGAATTGTTTCCTGACCCTACGATTGCAGATGCCATCATGGACCGTGTTATTCATAATGCATACATTCTGGCCCTCGACTCGAAGAAGTCAATGCGAGAGGTTATGGCAAAAAACATTAAGACCGATTGCTAGTAATGTTGATTTGTCTCAAACCAATACTGTACAATCTAACCAATCGACAAGGTGTCCGGATAAAGCCGGTTTGCTGTCCGGATGTGCCGGTATATGCAGTATCGGACAGATTTGCTTATGTTTTTTGATTTTGTGATGCTCTCAAGCAATAAACCTATACAAAACAAAAATTTTGCTAGTGTAGATTTGGAATTCATACAAACTATTTCTATTAACGATATGTATGCTTTCATTGCCTATTGCCAAACTGAGCTGCATGCTTCTGCTGGTACACGAGCAAGAAAAATCGTATCCATCCGCCAATTTTGGAAATACCTCAAAACCAAGGCTCATCTAATAGAAAACAATTTGCAGAAGAACTGGAAACACCAAAACTTCCAAAAAGGATACCTAAATACCTTAGCCTTGAGGAGTCCGTCAAGCTGTTAATTGCTTGTAATAATTCCCCTCGGGATCATTGTATAATCACGATTTTCCTCAATTGTGCTTTGCGGTTATCCGAACTGGCCAGCTTAAACATAGACCAAGTAGATAATGAGGTAATCAGTATCGTTGGCAAAGGAAATAAGGAGCGTAAGGTCTTTTTGACCCCTGCCGCTAAAAGGTCAATTAACGATTGGCTTCAAATTAGAAATTCTCTTGATGTCCCGTCAAAGGCGTTGTTTATTTCAAGAAATAATAGACGTATGACGACCAGGGCTATCCAAAACGTAGTTAAGAAATATGTGATGGCTTCGGGACTTGATCCTAAATATATATCTACGCATAAACTTCGCCATACGACTGCTACACTGATGTACAAGTATGGCAGAGTTGACATACGGTCACTTCAGCAAATACTGGGGCATGAGAGTGTTGCCACAACTGAAATCTATACACATATAGATGAACATCAGTTGCAATCAGCCGTTAATTCAAATCCGCTTGCAATAATGTTTAATTAATCTCCAACTCTTATTTAATAATCCTATAAATTACGGTCGCCCGCCTTGACAATTGGGGCATTTTCGTTGCCATATATCTGTTCCATTTGCCTTGTACTTAAAATTACAATTCCTACATTCAATTATGTAAAACCATTGCATATAGTCTGAACCTGGTTCACTATCGTCTAATTGTCATTTGATTGTTTTTATTTATATATCCTGGATGAGTAGTTTGCTTCAAATTATTTAACCCCCTACCTCAACACTATGTTCTTTGCCTGCCCTCTTTATGAATAACTAGAAGTTTTTCATGGGAGGGGGTCACAATTGTGCCTTTAATTTAGTTATGATAGTTGATAATAATACTCACTTTATTATAAAGTTCGTTAATTTCTTTGCGAATAGTGTATCCATTATCGGGATTTCCTTTTTCATTACTTAGCCAATTATATGCAAGTTCTATATACTCATAAGCAACTTCTGGATAGACGCTATAAAGTTTTAGGGACAAATCCGCAAATATTTTAGCATGAAATCCTTTTCTTTTATCGTTATTATAACACTCCTTTAATATATTAAGGCTTTCGCATAGCAACTGTAAAACAGAACCATCTTTATCTTCAATCTCAAAGTTAGCATTAAATAATATTATAGCGTGAGTATTTCGAATAGAAAATGAATTAAAAGGCGAATTGTTTTTTGCTTTATCTATCCACTCAAAAGCTAAACTATATTTCTTTTTTCTATTAAAGTATATTGCTGCTTGTTGATATAAAAATTCAGATTCGTCAATTATTAAACATCCCTTATAAAAATCTAAACCTTCTTTATAATTATTAAATACTCTAGTTGTTATATCAGCGTCAAAAGCACGTTTCTTAAATATATCAAATCTACTTATTTTAAAGGGCGGTACGTTTTCAATAAATTTATTCAAAACATTTTTTACAATACCGGTATAAACAGGAATGTTTCTAATAATTAGTTCTGCTAGATAATTTGATCTACATTTATAGTAGTCCTGTTCATCAAAATTAATACCTGTTAAAAAATAAGATGAATCTCCATAGTATTCTTTAATTATGCTACCGATTTGGCCAATTATTTTATATACCTTTTTATAGTCTGTAGTGACATCTCTTAAATAAGAATATACCATATCATATGACACAGGCACGCCACATGAATGCACATAGCATATCATAACAAATAGCTCGGTAGCTACAGGATTAGATTCATACAATTGTGGAACAACTTTTGAAAAACGATCTTCCAATCTTGGTATTTGTACATTCTTTCGCAACACTTCAAATATAGTATTATCTTTAATTTTAACACCAAAAGCACTCGTTTTCCTTAATCCACTTGGAATTTTATCAACCAATTTTTGAATGTCTAAATCATTAATAGCACTAATGTCACATAATTCATAATCTTTACAAAAACTACGTAGCTTGTGTGACACGCCCTCATATCTATAATCCCTATCAAAACCCACAACCTGAATATTAGATTTTTCTAATAGTATTTTCATTGATAAAAAATCACTTAAACATTCATCAATAAAAATTAGGCATGGTTCACTTCCTATTATGTTAGCATAATATTGGGCATTTTCTTTTGTGGGAGCGTTAAGTATATGTTTATGCTTACTTGTTTTATATTCAGATGCTAGTTGCATCATTAATGTGCTTTTGCCAGCAGCAGGAACACCTATTATAAAAATATTCCTATTGGTTGCTATTAAATCGCTTATTATATTATAATAATGAGTTTTAACTATGTCTCCGGAAAAAATGTATGACCATCTTGGGGTATCGCCCTCATAAAAATTCCTGAGAGGGTACAATGGTACAGAACCAATTTGAGGTACTAAATATTCTCGGGGAATATCTAGTTGTTTTGTGTTTACTTGACTTGTACCACTTTCCGCTATAACATCTTTTATAAAATCTAACATTTCAGATGTATTTGCCCTAATAATATTAAAATTCAAAGCACGATAAAAATCTATTTCATAATCTTCTGCATCATATAAAACTATCCATTTAAGCACATTATCGTCGGTTGCACCACGGCTAGAACTATATATGGCCTCTATAACATCCGAATCACTAAAACTCCAACCCCAAAAAAGAATAGCATCTTTAAATATTGTACGGCGTAATCCTTGCCAATCGTCCTTTTGATCAGAATAAGCTGAAGCAATTTTTGTATTTGAAAATATAAATCCTTTTTCTGGATTAAGAACACACCCATGCAATGGGTAGTAATTTATAGTGCGTTTGTCCCCTACAACTTGCCCTTTAATAGAAGTGTCATTAATATAATATTTTAAGGATTTACTAAATATTTCATGAGTTAAATTATCTATATTTGTTGTATATATATTTTTTAGTTTCATTTCATTAAGTATTTCATAGGAGTTATGATATTCTTTTACTGTAAATCTATTAACAAGAAAATTATAAAATTCTTGTTTTGCATTAGCTTCTAATACTGTGCTTGCTTTTGCCAAATCAGGAAATTTATTTATTTTTGGAAACTTTATTTTTAATTCCTTTAAAAGCGCAGAACCAACAGGAAGTTTTTTACCTTCACTGTTCGAAGCTAAAACGGAAAAACCTGAGCCAAGAAACAAACTTATACCTTCTTTTATTTTTTGCTTCAATAAGTTTACGGACTGGATTTTATCTGCATTCATAAAACAAGCCTCCCTTTTAATTAACTTCCACTAATAACATTTGCATAGCACCAAGTATGCGGGCAAAATACGCTTATTAATTCTAAAAATAAAAAACCACACCCCCTGCCGGTACTTGTTCTTGTTAACCGCCCAGGTTCTTTCCCTGATTAAAACGTCTTTTTTACATCCTCAGCCGCTTCTTTGCTGCCATACCCTCACAAACTCTTAGCCGCCGCGGGTACGACCGGTCTAACCCCACTTTACTCACCAAATTCCAATCTTTGTTCTTACTAAACTTTTCCCGCGTACGTTCATCCCATGATACGATACGAATAGGCATAAAAATCACCTAATATTAGTTATAAGTCCATAATTCTACAATCTATTTCCTGTTTCCTCCAATGTTTGGCATATTTTATTTAGGGGTGGGAGTTTTAAAAAATGTTATCTGACCCGGGTTGCATAACGTAGAAAACTAATAACCCACGTTGTACCCAATAAAAAGGTTAAGGGTAAGAAGTGTGCCTGCAGAAAAGGAAGGATAAAAGACAGGAAGAGTAACAAGGGGAATAAAAAGAGCACTGCTAGAGTGCCATGCTAGCCAAACTTAATTTAGGAACAAGAAACGAAATTTATGTCTACTGGAAGCGCCGACAAAACGCGAAAATCGTACGCCAAGTCATTATATGGTAGACCACCGTGCCGCTATGCGGCGCCAGCAGTAGGATAAAAAACCACCTTCGCGGCGATCCGGTGATATCCGGAGCGAACGGTGCACCTGGATGCGTTGATTAGCCCGTCATAGCCCCGAATTCATAGCTGCTTAGGGCGTAGCTAAACGGGTATGCAGTTTGTGTCATGCGGTAACAATAACCCGCTCCGAGCACAACAATAAGAATTGCAAGAGAGAGCGGAGCGATATCACCGGAACGCCGCACCACTACAACCAACTTTTTGAGTATTTTCAGGGTAGTTAAAAACCCAATACTCCTACGCTAAGGAATATTGGATTTTATTGTGCTATTCAAAAATGGTACCGCCAACATAAACGTAAAATCACGCCAAGATATATTATGGTAATTATAAAAGAAAGCTGTACTACGCCACAAATGACCGCACTTAACTACTACCACTCCGTTAGTCAGTAAATATAGAACATACAAAACTTAGTTTAAGGAAAGCATATTATACGAAAAGGAGTGGCAATTATCTTGAAAAGTCATGTTGCAGAGGTTTTTATAACGTTTATAATTGTTTTAACTCTACAGTCCCCTTGTCAAGCAGAAAGTATTTATTATACCCCCCCTGAAAAATCAAAAGAAGAACTGGTTTATGATTTGTTTAATTCATTGCTATATCCACATATTGATGCCGCAGTAAAAAATTATTACTCCAATTTATTAATTTATAGTCCCTCAGTCTATCCATACCAAGTAAGTATCGTAAATGCCAAAAGGCTGGGTGGATACCGTAGTTATAAGTTTTTAATAACGGTTAAAGTTACCCCAGTTGTTGGAGCTCACTTTGCAGTAGGAGAAGAAAGATTAACCTTTTTAATTTCCCCGAATATAGTTGAACTAAAAGAATACGACCATTTAAAAACCTACGAACTACCTGAACATTAACAAATCCTGCATTACAAGCTAAAAAAAGCCACTCTTTTTCCAGAGAGTGGCTTTTTTGCAAACTAACTGCTGTTAATGCTGCCGTTTTTAGTAACCTTTAAGATATACCTTATAATCTATTCTAACTTTTTAATTATCAGTTTCCAAAATACACCGGACCGCCGAATAGCAGACCGGCAATAATTAATAACCTAAAAGCCTGCCAGTAAGTAATTTCTTTTAACCCGAATACCTGGGGTATGGTAATATTCCAAAGCCAATTTAACAAAAACGCCAACACCAATAGCAGGGCCACAATACCCAGTAGAACCATTAGGATCCCGCCAAATGCGAAAAAAGGGATCCCCGGAAAAGCCTGATGCCCGATAAAATCCAAGAAATCAACCTCCCATACTTTTTATTACTCGGTTACCAATCCCCGCCGGATTAGCTTTTCCTTCACCGTGGGGTAGTAGTCGAGGTTGGTGTGGGGCAGGAATTTGCTGCCCACAAATTTATTCATAAACGCCTCGCTGGCGTTGAGTTCGAAGTAGGTGATAGAACGTAATAACTCTTCGGCTTCCTGGCGACACTGGTTTGATATCAGCGCCAGCCGGGCGCCTTCACCCGAGCTGTTGCCCAGCCGAATCATTTTTTCCCGCGGCAAATCCGGGTACAAGCCGATGGTGACTGCCGATTCAAGGTCTAGATACTGGCCGAAAGCGCCAGCGGCATAAAAGGCCTCAATATCATCCATACCACAGCCCACGCTTTCTAACAGGTATTCTAAAGCCGCGTTTACTGCGCCCTTGGTACGCATGATGTTATTGATGTCCGTCTGGGTAAATGTAACATCCGCGCCGGTGCCTGTTTCAGTAGCCGGCACCACCACGAATTCAGTACGCCCATCCTTAAACTTACCGGCGCGGTTAATAATTCCGGCCAGCAGCAGTTCCGCCAGGCAGTCAACCAAACCCGAACCACAGATACCCACCGCCTGTTGACCGCCTACCGTTTGGTATTCCACCCGACCGGTCTCCTGGTCAATGCGCACCTGATATACCGCCCCTGGTTCAGCCCGCATGCCGTGCCGGGCCACCCCGCCCTCCAGGGCCGGGCCGGCGGCTCCGGAGCAGGCTGTCAGCCACTCCTGACCACCCAACACCATTTCGCCATTGGTACCGATATCTACAAAAAGGGCCACTTCGGGTTTCTTGTGCATACCGCTGGCCAGCACACCCCCAATGATATCCCCACCCACGTAGCTACCCACGCCAGGCAAGCAATAAAGAGGGGCTTCGGGATTAACGGTCAGGCCGAGCTCAGACGCTTTTATGTATCCGGGCCGGTTAACCAACGGAATATAAGGAGCCATACAAATCCGCTCCGGATCCAGTCCCAGCAACAGGTGTACCATAGTGGTATTGGCTCCCACTGTCACGGCGCTTATATGCTGGTTATCTATTTGCTGTTGTCCAACCAAACGCCTGATAATAACGTTAAGTGTTTCGACCACTGCGTATTGCATGGCCTGCCTTCCCAATGGGTCGCCTGCGGCCTGAATTCTTGACAAAATGTCTTCACCGAAACGGATCTGGCCGTTGTAATCCGCGGCAGTGCAAAGCACTCCCCCGGTTGTAAGGTCTATCAGGTATCCGACTACGGTAGTGGTTCCAATGTCTACGGCCAGTCCGAACTGGCTGGTTGTTTGATTTCCCGGTTCCACATCAATGACCTGCCATTGCCCCCCGAACAATGCCAGGGTAAAGGTAGCCTGCCAGTTGGCCTGACGCAACACAGCACTGACTTTATTCATCAATCCCAGCGGGCATGAAATGCCGGCATGGTTTTTATTTAGCACATCCAAAACCCTGTCCAGATCCCCCTGGTTATCTGATAAACTAGGTGGATCTAATTCGAGGTACATCTTGCGGCTTATCGGATCCAGTGCTACATCCACCAGGACTCTGTTTTTTAATATGGTTTCTGTATTGTCCTTTAACGGCAATTGTCACACCTCTTTATGCTCCATGCGATTTATAAAACTGCCAATCAATTGAAAGAGGAGCTTTTCATGTCATCATCCAATATATCATAATGTGACAAAATACTAAAGGGATACCTCACGGTATCCCTTATATCGCCTGGTGGGGGTTGCGCCTGAACTTGGCTACCAGTTTGGCAAAAAACCGCACCAGCGGGTGAGCCAATTGAACTTCCATGGCCTTATGCCTGTTTTTCATTTCCACCACTTCCTGCTGGGCCAGCCTCATCACCCGGTTAAGCCTTTCGGTCTCCGACATGGAATGTTTTAAATCGGTACTTAAAGTGTTAATTTCCTCTCGCCATATTTTTTCTTCCTGTTCTCTGACATCCTGCAATCTTTCTATTTTTTGCCGCAGATTGACAATAGTAGTTTGCAGCTCGGCTACCCGCTCAGCATGCTGCTCCTTAATCTCCATAATCTTTGTTTTATTTTCCCTGTCCCGCTCCTTGTACTGCTGCAATTTGCTGAACAGCGTTTCCAAACTTTGCTGGTTTTTCTGCAATGCCTCCTGCATATTGTTTTTTTCATGCTCACCGTCCCTGGCCCTTCTAACCCATAGCCGGCACTGGTATAAAATAGCGTTGGCTTTTGACTCCAACTTTTGTAAATGCTCTTTGTAGCGGTAAATTTCTTTTTTACGCAGCGCCAATAGTAAATCTTTTTCGGCCATTTGGGTGACTATCTGGTCATAGCGGTTTACATCTTCTCTGCGTAAAGCCAGCGCAGCGGCTGCTTCCCGCTGGGCCGCAGACACTTCGTCCAGTTGTTTTTTCATTCCTCCCACGCGGCGATTCCAACGTTCCTGATCCCTGTGCCACCGCTCTCGCTGCCTCTTCAACGCCTCCAGGTACCGTTTCAAAACCCGGTCATGAATGACCCTGGTTTCGGCATTGTAACACCAGACGCCGTTGCCAATTTCTTCGAAGTATGGAAATTTGGCCAGCACGCCTCTGATTTCACCGGTTTCTGTGCCCCTCCATTTGCCCACCACATCACCCAGCTGAGTCAGGGACAGCCCGGTGGGATGCAGCTTTAAAGCCTTTACGATTAGATGCCTTAGCGAATAATGCCCCGTTTCTACTTCCCACTCGGTGAGGCCCCAATATCCATTCGCCAGTTGCACGAACCTTCCGTCACTGATTAGGCTCGCCGTCTCGGAAACCGGTTTACGCTTTTTCTTACCACCGGTACCGCTTTGGGTCATTTCGTTTAGGCTTAAAGGCTTTTGCTTTTTTAAAAGCAAATTGTAGAGTTTGTCGTTGTCCCTTTGACCCTCCAGGTTTAAGGTCCAGATATACTGATCTTCGCTGGTGAAACACTGGTGCTGCACCAGGCAAAGATGAACCTTTTCCTGCACCTGCTCCGGGCTGTAATCCGCCAGCATTTGTCGGTGCACATATGGAATCAATTCTGCTACCGACAACGTCTCAAAGAAAAACAACGTCTTTTTTAGAACATCCGTCAGAGAGTTCAGTTTGCCGCTCACTCGTGCCACCACCTAATAAATATTAAATACCATATTTAACTAATATATATACTTCATTATTTTGGTCTTAAATTCCTTCCCATATTTATATTTATTTGTAATAATTTTCCTTTATTTTTTTATATTACACATTTTTTTTAAATCAACTATTACTGAATATAAAATTTTGCCTGATCATTACTTTTTTTTATAAAGGGATAGGCATGAGGAGATGCAAAAAGCCGGCCTCATATGCTGTGAGACCGGCTAACTTAACTGTTAATTTGTTAATTGCTTTAGCGCAAACTGTAATTGGGAGCTTCTTTGGTAATTACCACGTCGTGGGGATGGCTTTCCCGTAAGCCCGCAGCGGTGATACGAATGAACTTGGTTTTGGTCTTTAGGTCTTCGATAGTGGCGGCGCCGCAATAACCCATACCCGCCCGGAGACCGCCAATTAGTTGAAACACAGAGTCCGCCAAGGTGCCCCGGTAAGGAACCCGGCCCTCAACACCTTCGGGCACCAGTTTTTTCTCATTTTCCTGGAAGTACCTGTCCTTGCTGCCTTCCTTCATGGCCCCTAGCGATCCCATACCGCGATACACTTTGTAACTACGGCCCTGGTAAATTTCAAGTTCCCCGGGACTCTCTTCGCAACCGGCCAACAAGCTGCCCAGCATAACTACGTCGGCACCAGCGGCGATGGCTTTAACTACATCCCCGGAGTACTTGATGCCGCCATCGGCGATAATCGGTATGCCTTGTTTGGCACCCTCCTGGGCGCAATCATAAACAGCGGTAATCTGCGGTACGCCCGCACCTGCCACCACCCTGGTGGTACAGATGGAGCCTGGCCCGATACCCACCTTTACTGCGTCTACTCCGGCAATGATTAGATCCCGGGTACCCTCTGGTGTGCCCACGTTACCGCCGATGACCTGCAGATCGGGATACTTGTTTTTAACTTTCTCCACCGTATTCAATACCCCGCGGGAATGGCCATGCGCAGTGTCAATAACTATCGCGTCAACTTTGGCAGCAATTAGTGCCTCTACCCTTTCCATAGTATCGGTAGATACTCCGACAGCAGCGGCCACTAACAACCTGCCACCATCGTCTTTAGCTGATAAAGGGTATTGCCGTGCCTTTTCAATATCTTTGATGGTTATCAGACCGCATAGATTGAAATCGTCATCCACAATGGGTAATTTTTCAACCTTGTACTTTTGTAAAATTACTTTGGCCTGTTCCAGGGTTGTACCCACAGGTGCCGTGACCAGATTAATCCTGGTCATGGCGTCACCCACCAACTTATCCAGGTCTCTCTCAAAACGAAGATCACGGTTGGTCAGGATACCCACCAACTTACCGTTTTCCACCACCGGTACACCGGATATACGGTAGCGTTCCATTAACACCAGCGCTTCGTTGACGTAATTGTTTGCCCCCAGAAAAATGGGGTCTGATATGACACCATGCTCTGAACGTTTTACCCGGTCAACTTCTACAGCCTGGCGCTCTACGGGCATATTTTTGTGAATTACCCCGATGCCGCCCTCTCTGGCCATGGCGATAGCCATCCGTGATTCGGTGACTGTATCCATTCCAGCGCTCATCAGGGGGACGTTTAAGGCTATTTTTTTGGTCAGCCTGGTGGCTGCAACAACGTCGCGGGGCAAAATTTCCGACGCTGCCGGAACCAGCAACACGTCATCAAAAGTCAATCCCGTTTTGCCGAATTTCTCAGGAAATATGTCCCCTCACTCCCCTCATGTTAATGCCTTGCAAAGTATATTTTTTAATTATAGCATACCTGGCCGGGACGAGGGGATATAATTTGTTTGTCAAAAAAACCTGTTTCTTGTAGGTCTGTCAGTCCTGTCCCATTATGGAACCCAGCCCGTGACGCATGAAATGATCACGCAGATTTTGAATTAGTTTCTCGGTTACGTCAAATTCTTCTGCCATTTCGAAATCTGATTTGCCGACCTTAATCCCTTCAATTAAATCATCATGGTCTATGCCAACTTCGGAAGCCTTAAATTTCAAACTAGGCTCGGTACTCCAGGGCACTCTTGAACGGATGAATTCTTCCACTTGGCGGACACTCCTTTTTGAAAATAGAATGCCCGGACCAGCCTTTCATTATTTACAATTGTTCCTTAACCGGGAGCACTTCAATAAACACCATCAGATTTTCAGAAATAACCACCAGTTCGACTTGAAGGCCTATTTTTTTACCATCCACTTCAATTTCCCTATTATCAATAATCCGGGGTACCAGTTGGTAATTAACCGTATCCAGGTCCTGACCTAAAATAAGTTTCAACCATTCCCGTACGTTTTGATCTACTTTCAGTTCGGCAGTGCTTTTTTCATAATCAGTTAAATCACATTCCGCAGCAAAATTTACCCGCGTACTTATTTTGGTTACCACTCTCTTTGGCGTTTGTTTTTTTTCCTCTAACTGTTTTAAATCATCTTCAACTGTTGCAAGTTGTTGTTTTAATAACCTATTTTCCATATATAGCGCGTCCACCGTTTCCCCTAAAAAAACACTAGTGGAAGAAGCGCCGACGATAATCCCCAAGATAAATATCGCCACCTTGGGCATTAATCGTTTCATCTTGTTTCACCTGCTATAGTAAGCAAAAGGTAGTGCCCAAACTGCGCACCGGCCAAGGCACTGATTATATATAGTAATTGTTTTACCACTGCCCGCACTTCACCCTGGAAAAGGCCGGTCTCCAACACTTCGAAAGTGGAAAAAGTGCCCCCTATCGCCGCTACAATGGCCCATATCTTAATCTCCCGGGCCAATTTAAGCAAAGTACCTATCGGCGGCTCTCCCACCAACACTGCGGCAAGAGAGCCCACCACTGAGGCACCTAGCATCATACCCAGAGATGTAAAGAAAATCAATACGGTCTTATGGCTAAAAGTTTCCATTTGCTAATAACCTCCCGGCAAATATAACCTTGTCCCAATATATGTGCCGGGAGGCAAGTGAATTACAAGAAAGACATTATAAAATAAGTTCCGTTACCGTACGCCATTAAAAATAATAAACCGGCCCAAAGACCGGTTATTTTAAAAAATTAGTTACGGTTCTTTCATTCTGACTCCTGACTCCTGACTTCCGACTCCTTGATTAGTTTTTCCTCAGGGTACCAGGTACCAGACCCGCTCCCAGGTGACTGATATCGTTATACAGCATCAGAATGGCCTTATCCCAACCGTAAAAATCGATAATCGTCAGTGAGGCGTTATCCTGGCGCAGACGCCAGTAATGATTTAAATCCAGACCCAGCACCGTACCCACGACACTCCTGATGGTACCTCCGTGTGCAACCACAGCCACATGCTGATCGGGATGTTTGTCTACAATTTGCTTTAAAACGGCAGTGGAACGCTCCGCCAGTTCGGCGAGAGTCTCACCACCCGGGATCCTTGTATCAAGCGGCCTGGCCCACCAGGCCGAAGATTCTTCGCTATAACGTTCCCGGATCTCTTTAATGGTTAGTCCTTCCCAATCACCAAAACTGAGCTCTTCCAGCCCTTTGGCAACCTCAACCGACTGGCCATGCGGTTCGGCTACTAGTTCGGCGGTTAGCTTAGCCCGGGATAAACCGCTGGAGAAAAATGCGGCAAACTTATGCCCTTTTAGACGTTCACCTAGCGCCCGGGCCTGCTCCATGCCCTGCGGGCTGAGCGGAATATCCGACCGGCCCTGAAACCTGGCGTCCTTGTTCCAAATCGTTTCACCGTGCCTGATTAAATAGATCCTACAACCCATTTGATACCCCTTCCATTACCCCTCGCAGGACTTCAAGCAACACCACGTTCTCCCGGCGCGACCTGACCGCCACTCTGATGAACCGGTCGCCCATACCGCTGAAAGTGGAGCAATCCCTGATCAGCACTCCCCTGAGGGCGGTTTGAGCTGCTAATTGGATTGAGTTTATGTGCTCCCGGTTAATCTTAACGAGCAGGTAGTTAGCTTCTGCTTTAAATGCCGATAGCCCGGGGATTAATGATATCGCCCGGTACAGGAATTCCCGTTCCCGTTTCACCAACTGCCTGGTTTGGGCCATGTATTCCCTGTCCGACAGGGCAGCCGCTCCGGCCACCTGTGCCAGAAGATTAACACTCCAGGGGTCTTTTAAAGCCTCCAGCTGCTTAATCAAAGGCACCGAACCAATTAGCACGCCCAGCCGCAGACCGGGAATGGCAAAGAATTTAGTCAGTGAATACAGCACCACCAGACCCGGATTTTTTTGCAACAGCGGCAGTACCGAACACTGGTCGGCATCCGTCACGAAATCCATAAAAGCTTCGTCTACCACCACTATTTTACCTTCGCGGGTGGCTTCTTCGACAATTGACCGGAGCACGGCATTCTTTTCCACTCTGCCGGTGGGATTGTTGGGGTTGCAGATGAATATCGCGTCAGCCTTTTTTAATTCCTGTTTAAGGTTCACTACCGGCAGCGCAAATCCGTTATCCTCACGCATGGGAACTGCAGTTACCGTGCCCCCGGCCGCAGTGACTGCCTCGGCATACTCAATAAAAGTGGGTTGGGGCACCACCACCTGCCGGCAGCCAATGACCCTGGCCAACAGGTAAATTAATTCCGATGCGCCGTTGCCGGGCAGCATGTTTTCTTCCGGTATGCCCAGGTAAAGAGCCAGTGCCCGCCTTAATTCGCTGCAGCGCGGGTCGGGGTAATGTTGAATTAGACCCAGGTTATCCTTTATAGCAGCCAACGCCACCTGCGGAGGACCCAGCGGATTAATGTTGGCACTGAAATCAAAAATATCTTCAACCGAACCACCCATATGCCGGGCCGCTCCGAAGATATCCCCCCCGTGTCGGTATTCCGTATGGATCATAAAAAATTTCTACCTCCTTACAGCGGTCGGGAAAGCTACCAGTACAGTCCGGGCTGGCGCAAAACAGCAGGTAACAGACCGAACACGGGAAACACCAGCAGGTAGATCCAAAGTTCCGTTAATTCGGCTGTAGCCCCGTACACATCACCGGTCACACCGCCCAACCCGGCAGTCATCCAGCGCCCGAACAAGTGCGCCCAGCACCAAGCACCAAGCAGCAATACCAGTCCAGCCAAACCCGCAGCCGCCACACAAATGACCACGGTACAGGCAGTTGCTATAAGCAGTTCCCGGCTGCCCGTGTATTGGGCCACCAGTTCGCCCAGACCCTCCCGCCGGGCATATGGAAATTGAGCGATTACGTACACCATCGCCCACCGGCTTATAACCGTGGCCATGATTATGGCCACCCCAAAATACTCTCCAGGCATGGTCATCAGGGCAGTAAACTTGAGCAGCAACAGACAGACCAGGCTTAACGCACCAAAGGCTCCCACCCTGCTGTCCCGCATGATTTCCAATTTTTTTTCTCGGGATCGGCCGCTTAAAACGCCATCCATGGTATCCATGAAACCGTCCAGGTGAATACCCCCGGTCAGCACCGCCATAGTAACCACTAAAAGTGCGGCCACCAGCGGGCCGGGGAAAACAAAACCGAAAAACACCTTGGCCAGCCATAGCAACAGGCCCAGGATTAAACCCACGATGGGGAAAAAAACCGGTGAACGGCCGAAGGCCCGGTCGTCAAATGCACCTTTATATAATCTTATTCTGGTTAGGTGTTGAAGGGCAAAGAAAAAACTTTTCAATTTTCCATCCTCCGGCGGCGATACGAAGCACACGATTTTAAAAACCCCCGGGCTGCCCCGGGTGAGCCTGCGAAATGAATGTGCAGATAGGTGGCCAGTAGGTTGCCGGCTACGTGGCCGTCCCGGTGTCCATCATTGCTGCCGGGCTTGCACAGGTTATAAGCCGGCGTAAGCCCGGTTCCTTTAATTCTGGAGTAATGGAACTCGTGTCCTCGCAGTTTAGTCCCTGCGGGTACCAGTACGTTATTACGTAATGAAGTGGCCGTTACGTAGCCCAGAGCCACCCTTTTCTTTTCCATGCGGCAGCTAACGGGGAGGATACCCGCACCTGGCCATTGCCGTCCGGCAAAATCTATGATGCTGTTGCAAAGATACATTAACCCCCCGCATTCAGCAAAAACCGGTAAACCCCGAGCAACATGATACTTAAGGTCAGCTACAAAAGAACGGTTGTCTCCGAGCTGCTCCAGGAACATTTCCGGAAAACCACCGCCGATGTATAAACCATCCAGATCCGGCGGCAGCGCCTGGTCATCAAGGGCACTGCAGTAAACCAACTGGGCCCCCAAAGCCTCAAGCAAGTCCAAACCGTCCTGATAATAAAAATTAAAGGCCCTGTCTCGGACTATGCCCAGACGCACGCGTTCGCTCGGTTGCACAGCAAAAATTTGGGGCTTGACCGGGGTGTGCCGGACATTTTTGGCTAATCCGATGATACTTTCCATAGCCAGGTGCGGGGTCACCCGGTGGGCAAGTGTTTGTACCAGTTGTTTCACTGTGCCGGTTTCTTCACTGGGCACCAGTCCCAGGTGCCTTTCCGGCATCTGGAGGTCTAAATCCCTGGGGATTCCACCCACTACCGGCACCCCTGTTTGGCCCTCAATGGCAGTTTTAAGCACTGCCAGATGACGCGGCCCGGCTACCCGGTTCAATATTACGCCGGCCAGGGGCACGCCCCCGGGCAAATTAGCGAAACCCCATACCACCGCGGCAGCACTGGCCGCTATGGAACGGGCATCCATAACTAATAATACCGGGCACTGCAGTAATTCCGCCACCCGGGCCGAACTGCCCTCACCCCCGGAGCCAATACCATCGTAAAGGCCCATTACTCCCTCAATGACACTGATATCAGCGTCGGCGGCAGCACGTTGAAAAACTTCTTGTACCCCGGCTGCGCCAAGGAAAAAAGTATCCAGGTTCCTGGAGATCCGCCCGGTGGCCACCTGGTGAAAACCCGGGTCAATATAATCCGGCCCTACCTTATAGGGCTGTACTTTTAAACCCGAGCCGCTCAGCATAGCCATCACGGCGGTAGCTATAGTTGTTTTGCCCGCTCCACTATGGGTGCCGGCAATAAGTATGCGTGGATAATTACCCACTGGCTAATACTCCTTTCCGCATCAGGACACCAGGCCTGTCCAACCCCACCAGACTGCCAACCAAAAAACCGGTACCACCAGCACTGCAACCAGTGCTCCCAGGTAAAGCATGTCGATCGCCCGGTTAATATGATCCGGCCGCATTTCTTCACCGGGTTCACCCATGAATGCGCGGTGGGAAACCACCCCGCCGTATACGTTTCGGCCGCCCAGTTGGATGCCCAGCGTACCGGCCATCACTGATTCCGGAATGCCGCTGTTGGGGCTGGGGTGGGCGGCAGCGTCCCTGCGCCAGGCCCGCCAAGCACGTCTCCAGTCCCGGTTGGAAAGCCAGGCGGCGAACAAAAGGAGGCCGCCCGCCAGGCGGGCCGGCACGTATCCGGCCAGGTCGTCCAGCCTGGCTGAAGCCCAGCCCAGGTGCATGTATTTTTCATTTTTATATCCCAGCATCGAATCCAAAGTGTTAACCGCCCGGTAGGCCATAGCCAATGCCGGGCCCCCCAGACAGGCATAAAAAAGAGGGGCGGCCACGGCATCGACAAAATTTTCCGCCACTGTCTCTACGGTGGCCCGGGCCACATCTCCGCTATCCATGTCACCGGTATCCCGACCCACGATCATGCCCACCTGCCGGCGTGCTCCCGGCAGATCACCCTCGGCCAGCAACTGTTTGATGTCCCGGGCCGCGGTGGCTAGCCCCTTGGTAGCAATGGTTGTAGACACCAACCAGGCACCTGCCAGCAGGAACAGCAAATAACTTACCTCCCGTAAAGCATAAAGCAGCAGGGCGGTGACCGCAAAACTGCCCACCGTGACAGTAGCGGCCAGTATTACACCGGCGATTTTTAGCGCTGCGTCCGAATTAAAGGTTTTTCTGGCCACACTTTCCAGTCGAGCTATGCTGTTGCCGATTAACACCACCGGGTGCGGCAGCCGGGGCGGATCTCCGACAAGAAGATCAATAATGTATCCAAGTAGAGCTTGCCAAAAGAATATTTCCATATGCTTTACAATCCAAGCAAATTATAGACCATTTTGATGTCCAGGCTGGTGCGTACCAGATCGGCCAACTGGTCGTAACCCTGCTGCCGCCTTTCCACCGCACTTACCACAGGCTCATGGGCCATGTCGTCAATACCTTTTCGGCGCTTCAAGAAGTTAATTATATGCCGTCTGAAGTTGTCTTCATCGAATACACCGTGTATATAGGTGCCCCACACAGTACCTCCGGCGGCTTCGGCCCCGTCGGGCAGGTTAACTTCCTTGCCGGAGCGGGTGCTGATCAGAAAGGCGTTATTGGTGCCGGGGCCCAGGTCGGTGCGTCCCATGTGTATTTCGTAACCCGCCAGTTCACCATTGTAACCACCCAGGAAATCACCTGCCCCGGCTACCCGGGCGCGCACCTGGGAGGTAACCTTATCCCGGGCAAATATTGTCTTCATGTCCAACAGACCCAGCCCGGACATGTGCTCGATAGCTGATTCGGTGCGATCCGGGTCTAACAGTTCGGTGCCCAGCATCTGGAAGCCGCCGCAGATACCAACCACCGGCACCCCCTGGCGGGCTAACCGCACAATTTCTCCCGCTAGGCCCGTCTGTTTAAGGTACATTAAATCCGCAATGGTATTTTTGCTGCCCGGAATAATCACCATGTCCGGCTCACCCAGCGGGTTATCCCGGCCCACGTAGCGCATGTGGACATCGGGCTCACTCTCAAAGGGATCAAAATCGGTAAAATTAGATATCCGGGGCGTGCGCAGCACGGCAATTTCCACCTTGTTACTTGCGCCGGAAGCCTGGTAGTTCTTTCTTTCCATGGACACTGAATCCTCGTCCATGATGTACAGATCATGAAAATGAGGCACTACGCCCAATACCGGCACCCCGGTTTTGCTTTCCAGAAATTCGACGGCTGGTTGGAACAGTCTGACATCGCCGCGAAACTTATTAATAATAATACCCTTTACCCGTTTACGGTCATCCGGTTCCAACAGTTCCAGGGTACCCACCACAGAGGCCAGGGCGCCCCCCCGGTCAATATCGGCCACCAGCAGCACCGGCGCGCCAGCTTCCCGGGCTACCCGCATGTTAACTATTTCAGTATCTTGCAGATTAACTTCCGCCGGACTGCCTGCCCCCTCGATAACTACTATGTCGAATTTTTGGCGTAATGAGTCCAGGGTTTCGGTAACCACATCCCACAACTTGCCGGCCAGCTCATTATGGTAGCTTTGAGCGGTGTAATTATCCAACGGGCGGCCCAGCAGCACGACCTGTGAAGCCGACTCACCAGTTGGTTTCAGTAGTATGGGGTTCATTTCCACCGTTGGTGGAATGCAAGCCGCCTCGGCCTGAACCACCTGGGCCCGGCCCATTTCACCGCCGTCAGCGGTAACAAAAGAGTTCAAGGCCATGTTCTGCGACTTAAAAGGTGCTACCCGGTAACCATCTTGGAAAAAAATTCGGCACAGTGCCGCTGTTAGGATACTCTTACCGGCATGTGAAGCCGTCCCCTGCACCATGATAGTTTTAGCCGGCATCATATCTCCTCCCGCCCGATTTTTGCAGCTATAGATTTAAGCTCTACCGGTATCCCGGCTGTAACCAGATAAACCCGGTCAGCCAGAGCGGCCACCTGCTGGTTAACCCGCCCGGCAACATCACGGAACAACCGGCCCAGTCGATTGTCCGGTACCACACCGCAGCCAACCTGGTTACTAACCAGAATCAGGATCAACTCCCTGCTGCGGGCCGTTTCCACCATGCGCAGTGTCTCGTTAATGATGTACTCTTCTTTATCCACTTCCGCTGCCCCTTGGGGAGGCAGGGAGTCATCAAGCAATAGATTGGTAATCCATAAAGTTAAACAGTCCACCAGTACGCAACAACCACGTGGGACAGCCATTAGCGCCTGCGCCAGCCGGTGGGTCTCCTCTACTGTAGCCCAATGAGCAGGCCGTCGTGATTGGTGTTTTTCTACCCGGTGAACCATTTCATCATCGTGCACCCCGGCAGTAGCCAGGTAAATTACCCGACCTGAAAAAGCGGCAGCCAATTGCTCCGCCACCTCGCTTTTACCGCTGCGCGCGCCGCCGGTAACTAGAATAACTTTTCCGGACGTCAAAATTCATCCCCCATTCTTGAAGCCAAAACAGACCGATCCCTAACTATTTTCCCTGAAAGACTAAAATTCCGGTGGGTTTTACCGAACCACAAATTCCTTGACTTTACGTACCAGTTCGTCTACCAGGTGGGGCAGTGGCTCTGCCTTTAGCCCTACAATAATAACTCCAGCGCGGGCCAGGGGGAGAAGCACTTTGGGGGCGGGGCTGGCTGAAACAGCTGCAGCCATAACCGGAGTCAGTTCGCCGGACATGGCATGGGGAAACATGATGCTAACCGGCCCTACGATAATGTCCACCCGCGGGGCATTAAATACCACGGCATTTTCTCCCGTGGCCCCTTCGTTAGCCCCGGAGCGCAGCATCACCGAGGTGGCCAGCGCGTTGGTTCCCAGCGCTAGAAACTCAGTATCTTCGGGCAGTTCCCGCCTGAGCCTGTCCATGATATGCTTGCCGATACCGCCGCCCTGACCATCTATTACGGCAATTTTCATTGTAATTAACACCTCACCTGGATATTATATCATAGTCAACAAGGAAATCGCGCTCAATCAGTTCCTTGGCGGATACAAAAACACCACTCGCAGATGGCCATATTAGTATAAGAAAAAGACCCCTCGTGATACGGGAGTCTGGTAAGTTACTAGATTAATTTGTATGTTCCTCCAGTTTAGATTTTAGTTCTACCAGTTGGCTGTTCTTCTTTAACAGCCGACGTGCATATTTGTTGTTATCCCGGTGCAAACGGCGGTTTTCAGTTTCCAACCGCGCCAGGATGCACGTTTTCTCCTTTTCCAGTTTCTCCACCAGGTTCATGAGCACCCTCCTGCTCAGGCGGAGTTGTTCTACCTTTTCCTCCAGTTCCCTGACCCGGTATTGAAAAAACTTTAGATCCGCATAAGGCTCCACCGCATCACCACCATGCCACATTGTTTCACTTACTCACTAATAGCATATGCCGGGTGGCTTTTAAATAGACATGGCGGTGTCAGTGGGTACAAAGGAACTCACTGATGCGTTTCACTGCCTCTCTTAAAGTATCCTCATCCTTAACCAGCGCAATGCGCACGTAACCTTCCCCTTGTTCCCCAAATGCCGTTCCCGGAATTACCAATACTCCGGTACGATTTAATAGCTCCAGGGCAAATTCACGGGCCGATTTTTTATACCCCGGAGGCAGCGGGGCCCACAGAAACATTGACGCACCCGGACTGGGTACGTACCAGCCAAGCTCCGCCAAACCATGCACCAGCACATCACGCCTCCGCTGGTAAGTATCGGCGTTTTGCCGCACGCATTCCTGCGGGCCTTCCAGGGCTGCGATACCCGCTTCTTGGATTACCTTGAACACACCGTAATCAATGTTTGACTTAACCTGATTCAAAGCAGACAGTACTTTTGGGTTGCCTACTGCAAACCCGATGCGGCAGCCCGCCATGTTGTAAGTCTTGGACAACGAGTAAAATTCAATGCCCACATCCTTTGCGCCAGGTGTTGCCAAAAAACTTACCGGTTTATAGCCGTCGAAAGCCAGTTCGGAATAAGCCACATCGTGACAAACCAAGATATTAAACTCCCTGGCGAATTCAACTACCCGGGCAAAAAAATTCTCATCCGCCACCGCCGCTACCGGGTTATTAGGGTAATTAATCCACATCAGTTTGGCCCGCCGGGCGATATCCTCGGGTATGGCTTTTAGGTCTGGAAGAAATTCATTTCTGGCAAGCAAGGGCATCGGGTAAATGTCGCCCTCAGCCAAAAGAATACTGGCATAATAAATGGGGTAACCAGGGTCGGGAACCAGTACAATATCACCGGGGTTGACAAAGGCCAGAGCGATATGCGCCAATCCGTCTTGGGACCCCATCAGCACCAGCACTTCGGAAACAGGATCCAGTTCAACTTCGAACCGCCTCAGGTACCACCGGGCAAGCGCCTGGCGCAGTTCAATTTTCCCCGCCAGGGGGTAATCGTAGTTATCGAGCCTGTCTAACGCCCTGTGCATGGACTCAATGATATGAGGAGCGGGAGGCTGGTCGGGGCTACCCACACCCAAGTTAATAACCTGTACTCCCCTTTGCTCTACCTGTTTCTTTAATTCGTCCATCTCGTTAAATATTGCCGATGTCAGTTTATGTAATCTATACGCTTTTTCCAATTTAACGCTCACCTGCACCATTATTAATGTTTTTAGCCGTTACGCTGCGGTTAATGGCTGCTTGTTCCCGTAGTTGCAGAACTGCAGCATATGGGATTACAGCATCACCTAAAGATCCGTGTCCAGCCACGCCGGCCCCATGATAATCTGAACCGCCGGTGGCAATTAGTCCGTGGTTGCGGCAAAGCGCACGGTAATACCGTTCCATCTCCCGTGAGTGTTGGGGGTGAAATACTTCCAAACCCTGCAGCCCTGCACCTATTAATGAAAGTATCAAATCTTCCTTGCAGCTAATGCCCGGGTGGGCCAGAACCGGTACCCCTCCGGCCTCAATTACAGCCTTAATCATCTCCTCCGGCCTGTATTTCAGGCGCGGTACATACGCAACCTTACCAAAGCCGATGTACCTGTCAAAAGCCTCGGCCATCTTGCTGATCTGGCCGGCTTTCATAAGCGCTCTGGCTATATGCGGCCGGCCCACCGAACCGGTGCCCGCCAGCGCCATGACATTCTCGAAACTTATGTTTATCCCCAACTGACGTAATTTGTAAACCATTTTTTCTGCGCGCGTAAACCGGGCTTTCTTGAAAGTGCTGAGATATGATTGGAAAACAGTATTGGTCGATTCAATACAGTAACCTAGTACGTGCACTTCCAATCCATCGTAATCGGTGCTTAGTTCCACTCCACCCAGAACGTCTATACCAATTGAAACCGCCGCGTTTTTAGCGGCATCAATACCTTCCATTGTATCGTGATCCGTGATGGCCAAAGCACGTAACCCGGCCAAACCGGCCAGGTGGACAACTTCCGCCGGAGAACTTGTACCGTCCGAGGCACTGGTATGTACATGCAAGTCAGCAAACATAATCGATCACCCATATCAATATTTTTAACACCAAAGATTCACTTTAAGACTTTTTCCAGCAGACGCATCCAATTTCCTCCCATTATATCAGAAACGTTATCATAACTGTAACCCCGGGCCAGTAATTCTTCGGCCAGTTGGGGAAGGCAGTCGGCGCTTTCCAATCCGGGTAAATACTCATCCATACCGTCAAAATCAGAACCAAGCGCGATACACTTAATTCCAAAACGCGATGCAATATGGTCAATGTGCCCGATAAACGCTTCCAGATCCGGTTTCGTGGGGTGAACAAATGCCGGAACAAATGACAGGCCTACCACACCGCCTGTTTTGGTTAGGTGTTCAATCTGAGCATCGGTTAGGTTACGCGGGTGGTCGCACAGGGCGTAGCAGTTGGCGTGGGTTGCAGCAAAGGGCTGTTCGGATACTGATGCCACATCCCAAAAACCCTTTTCGCTGAGGTGAGAAACGTCTACCAGCATATCCAACCGGTTCATTTCCCGCACCACCGAGCGGCCGAACAGACTCAGCCCCCCGGCTATGTCGCCCTCACCAACTCCGTCCCCCAGTTCATTACGCCCGTTCCAAGTTAGTGTAATAGAACGCACCCCTAACCGATGCAGCATCCTCAACACGGAAAGATCTCCGGTCAGGGCTTCGCCTCCCTCCACCGCCAAAAGGGCAGCAATCTTCCCTGCACCTGTGATTGCTTTAATACCACCTGCATTAAAGGCGGGCTCAATTGTGTCCTTGTTTTTTTCCATTAGCATGTAAAATGAGTCTATATATTCAAGGCATTTTTTAAGCGCCCAGTCTTTAAACCGTGGCGAGATAAAAGCAGCAAAAATTTGTACATTGACCCCTCCGTTAATCATGCGCGGCAGGTCCAACTGCCCGTGCCGGGAAAGCTGGCCGATGTCCCGGCTTTGACCTGGAGCCGCTGTGAGAGTATCACAGTGGCCGTCCACCACCAGTTTGAATGAAGTACCCATTGTACACCTCCCGAGGGGGTCAGGCCCTGCATAACTGCATAACTGCATAACTAAAAAGTTATGCAGTTATGCAGTTATGCAGGGCCTGACCCCGAAATTAAAAACCTGTCTATTCCGCTTTAAGAAGAACAAACAGGCTTTGTAAATATTTATTAATTATTAGGTTAACATTACTTTAAACTTATCGAGGTTCGACAATTAGTTTGATCGCTGTTCTTTCTTCTCCGTCGATAATTATGTCGGTAAACGCCGGAATGCAGATTAAATCCACTCCGCTGGGAGCCACAAATCCCCTCGCAATGGCCACTGCCTTTACTGCCTGGTTTAGTGCGCCTGCGCCGATGGCCTGCATTTCACAACAACCACGCTCCCTGAGTACTCCAGCGAGAGCACCGGCTACAGAATTTGGGTTGGATTTTGCTGCAACTTTTAACACTTCCATATCGAACCTCCTTCTTCACTGGAAAGACTCTTGCTACATCATTCCTTAAAAAATATATTCTGCGGCCTATATAAAATTCCTTTTTCAGGATGAAATTTTTTTAATATTTGTGAATTTTTAATTTGTAGCATTATTACTCATAGTTTTGGATCCGTTTAATGTTTGTTGCCATTCCTGTTTGGGTGTCTATGTCAATAATAACGGCATTGAACTGGTATGGCCCGGCAGCTACTTCAAATTTTCTTGGCATCTGGGTGATGAATTTTTCCAGCACCGCTTCCTTTTTAACGCCGATTACAGAGTCCAGTGGCCCGGTCATGCCTACATCGGTAATATAAGCTGTACCTCCGGGAAGCACTCGTTCATCGGCGGTTTGTACGTGGGTGTGGGTACCGCATACCGCCGATATTTTGCCTTCCAGGTGGTAAGCCATAGCAATTTTTTCAGACGTGGCTTCGGCATGAAAATCCAACAAGATGATATTGCTCCAATCCTGTAACGTCGGTAACACTTCATCTGCTTTGCGAAACGGACAATCCAGGTCGGGCATGAAGACACGACCGGACAGGTTGATTACCCCTACCTTGATACCGCTTTTTGTTTCATATCGTCCGTATCCTGCACCAGGTGCACCCGGAGGATAGTTACAGGGCCTGATGATCCTGTCTTCCTTGGCAATAAGATTATATATTTCTTTTTTATTCCATACATGGTTCCCCATGGTAATGACTTCCACGCCAGCCGAAAAAAGTTCACCGGCCACTTCCCTGGTAATACCATTGCCTCCGGCGGCGTTTTCACCGTTGGCTATCGTCAGGTTTATTCTTTCGTCCCGCACCAACCCCGGGACATTCTCAATGACTGCCCGACGTCCCGGACGCCCTACAACATCACCAATCATCAATATTCTAATATTCAAGATAGAAACCACCTATTTGTTGAAAACAAGAACCCTTCCCTCTTCCCGAAACGCATAAAGTTTTTTATTGCCTACAGAATCCTTTACACTCTCCAGCATATGTTCAATAATCTCATCTTGTACCACCAGTTCTTCCTCGATCAGGTTGTCGCCCAGGTCGGAAATTAAATCCTTTTCCCAATACTGATAGAATACCTCAACTACCAGATTAATTTCATCCTGAGCCAGTGTTTCTACATCTCGCTTAATTTCAATCACCGTTAGATCGTCAAAAGCCTGGTGTGTTATTTCTACCAGGGGCACTTCTTTTTTTTCGAGGTAATTAAAAGCCCGGATGTGGTCAAGGACATGTATTTCAAACTGCTGCATTTCCTCTTCATCAACAGCCCGTGAACAAATAAAGTTAAATTTTAATAAATGCTCCTCCGGGTCAAAATTGATTGCGGCCACCTCGGGATATCTAACCAGTATGGAAATTAAAAGTCCTACGCTGTCATTAACATCTTCCCCGCCCTTTAACCTGGCTTGCAATAAGCACACCTTCCTTCCGCTCAGGCACACATAATCAAGTAAAACTTCTTTGTTATTTCATATATTCCTGCCTGATTAATTCCTTTGACTAATTAAAAAATTTTCCAGCGCTTAAAAGTCCGGTGAATATAAAAAACGACCTCTTCCTTAAATATATTCTCGGTAAGAGATCGTTTGTTTTCTTATTTGGCGTAATCTACAACTCGTGTTTCCCGGATAATCATGACCTTAATTTGTCCCGGGTAATCCAGCTCATTTTCAATCCTCTTAGCTATTTCCCTGACCAACTTAACCGCACCAAGATCGTCTATCTTATCAGGTTTGACCATAATCCTGATTTCCCGGCCGGCCTGGATGGCATATGATTTTTCCACACCTTCAAATGTTCCGGCAATCTCTTCAAGCTTCTGCAGTCGTTTAATGTAGGCCTCCAGGGTTTCACGTCTAGCCCCGGGGCGAGCCGCAGATATGGCATCTGCCGCCTGAATTAGTCCGGCTACAATTGTTTTTGGCTCCTCATCTCCGTGGTGAGCAGCAATGGCATGAATAACGTCCTTGTTTTCCCTGTATTTCTGTGCCAGTTCTACCCCAATGGTCACATGAGGCCCTTCCACCTCGTGGTCTACCGCCTTGCCGATATCGTGCAGTAGTCCTGCCCGCTTGGCCAAAGAAATGTCAACTCCAAGCTCTGCAGCCATCAGCCCACCCAGATGCGCCACTTCGACGGAATGTTTTAAAACATTTTGCCCATAACTGGTGCGGTATTTTAGCCGACCCAGCAAAATAATCAGTTCCGGATGCAATCCGTGGACGCCGGTATCGAATACCGCTTGTTCGCCAGCCTCACGAATCTGCTGTTCTACTTCCTTACGGGCTTTTTCAACCATTTCTTCGATTCGGGCCGGATGTATGCGCCCGTCTACAATCAGTTTTTCCAGTGCGATCCTGGCTGTTTCTCGGCGGATGGGGTCAAAACCCGAGAGTATTACTGCCTCTGGGGTATCATCAATTATTAAATCTATACCGGTAGCCGTCTCAAAGGCTCTAATGTTTCTGCCCTCCCGACCGATAATCCGCCCCTTCATTTCGTCATTGGGGAGCGGAATAACTGCTACGGTGGTCTCCGCCACGTGGTCGGCCGCACAACGTTGAATGGCCGAGGTAATTACTTCCCGGGCCCGTTTCTCGCCTTCTTCCTTGGCCTTGTTTTCAATTTCTTTAATTAAAATTGCTGCTTCATGCTGTATTTCTTTTTCAACATCGGCAAGCAAAATTTGCCTTGCCTCATCGGATGACAATCCCGATACCCTTTCCAGTTCTGCCACCTGGCGGGTGCACAGGGATGATAACTCTGCTTTAAGTTTTTCCGCTTCAGCATCCTTACGACTAAGCTGCTCTTCTTTTCTTTCGATGCCTTCAGTCTTGCGATCCAGTGATTCTTCTTTTTGAACCAATCTTCGTTCGAGCCTTTGCAACTCGTTCCTGCGTTCTTTATTTTCCCTTTCCATTTCGTTGCGCTGCCTAAGTATTTCCTCTTTAGCTTCCAGCACGGATTCCCGCTTTTTCCGCTCGACTTCCTTGGTCGCTTCATCCAATATGTTTTTGGCTTGCAATTCAGCAGAAGCGATTTTACCTTCAGCAATCGTTTTCCTGACCAGGTAACCGGCCCCAAAACCAAGGATGCCCAAAATACCGGCAATAACTATCATTAATATTAAATCAGAGCTCATGTTTTCACCTCCAATGCTTAAAAATAAGCTTATTTACGCCGGGTCAACAAAAAAAACACCGAGCGTTACTCTCGGTAAGAAAAAAGAATCGGATCTGTAATATAGTTTGTCCGCCAACGGTTGGAAGAAAACATACATTCCCGCATATTGCGCATAATATGCCAGTATAGAATATACCGGTTAAGTAAACACGGGCATACATTTTCCTTAACTGTTCAGTATAATATATTTTTAGAAAAATATATATAAAAAACCCGAAGGCCGATTGATCCAATTCTACTTTCTCCCGAATGTAATTTTACTTTTTTTCCGGTACCCTGTCAAGATATATCAAACCGGCCATCTTCAACTATGGTGCGGTATACCTTGTTTATAACAGAACCCGAAAAACCACGCCGGGATAATAAACCAGCTATCCGGTGCCATTTGACTTTCGTACCCCGGTTCATTTTACCATAAGCCAAGCGCATAGCCGCCTCATATTCACAATCTTCATCGTATATACGCAATTCATCGGCAATAATTTCCCTATTTATACCCTTTTGCAGCAACTCAGCCCACAAGTACCTGACCCCCACCGGCTTGGTTGCCAGGCGTCTTTTAATCCAGTCCCTGGCAAATGACTCGTCGTCCAATAATCTTTGCTCCGTCAACTGGGCTAATACCGCTTCTATAACCGACTCTGAAAACCCGGCCTTTTCAAGCCGGGTTTTCATTTCATGTACAGTTCTGGATCGATAGGCCAACAGCCTGTAACACCTGTCTTTGACTTGTTTTAGTTCGGGCATGCTACTCCACCTTGGTGGTGTTTGTTGCTGCAGTCTGGAGTTTGGCATCCTCCTTGTACGGCAATCCTACCTGACGCCGCACCTGGTTTTCCACATCTTCGGTCATTTCGGGCCGTTCCGCCAAGAATTCCTTGACGTTTTCCCGTCCCTGTCCCAACCTTTCATCCCGGTACGAGTACCAGGTACCGCTTTTATTCACTATGCCTAGTTCTACCGCCATGTCCAGAATGCAACCTTCCCGGGAAATACCGGTGCCGTACATAATATCAAATTCAGCTTGTTTAAAAGGAGGGGCCACCTTGTTTTTAACCACCTTGACCCTGGTCCGGTTGCCGATGATGTCGCTTCCATGTTTTAAACTTTCGATCCGGCGCACGTCCAGGCGAACGGAACCATAAAATTTGAGCGCCCTGCCTCCTGGGGTAGTTTCCGGGTTACCGAACATAATGCCTACTTTTTCCCGTAACTGGTTGATGAATACAGTAGTACAACGGGACTTGCTAATCACACCGGTAAGTTTGCGAAGTGCTTGGGACATCAATCTCGCTTGTAATCCCACATGGGCATCGCCCATTTCACCCTCTATTTCAGCACGGGGCACCAGCGCTGCTACGCTATCAATTACCACCACATCGATGGCGCCGCTGCGCACCAGGTGTTCGGCAATTTCAAGCGCCTGTTCGCCGGTGTCGGGCTGAGATATGTACAAGTTGTCTATATCCACGCCGATTCTGGCTGCATAGGCTGCATCCAGAGCGTGTTCGGCGTCAATAAATGCTGCGGTGCCTCCAGCCTTTTGGGCCTGGGCAATCACATGCAGTGCTACAGTGGTTTTACCCGAGGATTCAGGGCCAAATATCTCCACCACCCGCCCGCGGGGCAGACCACCCACCCCCAGAGCAATATCCAGGGACAGCGCCCCGGTGGGGATGACTTCCACGTTAGCTTTGGCCGCATCCGCACCCAGTTTCATAATCGAACCCTTACCGAACTGTTTTTCGATATGCAAAAGAGCGTTATCTAGCGCTTTCTGTTTTTCCTGCATCATCAGGCCTCCAATCAAAACATATGTTCGCTATCTCATTCTATGCTTATTTCCTGTTTGTGTCAATACTCTATTTTGGGGACATTCCTCCGAAGGAGGTGTGTCCCCTTTCCGCTTTCAACCTTGGTGTAGTAGCCCCAATAAAAAACGCCGGACCATATTTAGGGCTGTATTGGTGGCCCCGACGCGTACTCCGGTACGTTGCCCAGGAAAAATGTGCCGTTTACAGAACATCTTGTCGCCGGCAGCCAAGGCTATGAAAACAAGTCCCACTGGCTTCTCAGAGGTCTCGCCTTCCGGGCCGGCAATACCGGTTATACCCAGACCAAGAGATGAACCAGTCACCCGACAAATTCCTTCGGCCATGGCTATGGCAGTTTGTTCGCTAACGGCACCATAAGTGGCTATAACCTCACCGGGAACGCCCAGCAAGTCAGTTTTTAATTCGTTACTATAAGAAACAATCCCACCCAGAAAATAACGGGAACTGCCAGGCACATCAGTCAGCAGTTTCATAACCTGGCCTCCGGTACAAGACTCGGCTGCCGAAATAGTAAGGCCCCGTTCAAGAAGCAATGCACCCACTGTTTCATTTAGTAATTCATCGTCCTGGCCGAATATATAATCGCTCAGTTCTGTTGTTATCCGTACCGCCGTTTCTTCAGCCATCCGGCTGGCTTCGATATGACTGTTGACGCGAGCCGTTACCCGTACGTGTACTTCTCCGGGAATAGCCACATATGATATGGTCGGATTTCCCGTAACGTGCATTTGCTGCAACCGGTCCTGTACTTGCGACTCAGACAGACCGGTCACTTTAAGCACGGTGGAATGCATTACCACCCCACAACCTGCGATTGTCTTTAGGTAACTCTTTACATGGCTCTCAAACACTGTTTTAAGCTCGTTTGGGGGGCCTGGCAGTAATATAATTGTTTTTCTCCCGCTCCGCACTATCAGACCGGGAGCGGTGCCGGCAGAGTTTGGTAGTACTATAGCTCCGTTAGGAACAAACACCTGCTTTTTTATGCTCACCGGCAACGGTAATCCGCGGCGGGCGAAAATTAAGTTTAATTTATGTAGGGTATTATCGTCCTGAACCATTTCCAGACCCAGCAGTGCGGCTACCGTTTCGCTGGTCAGGTCATCTTCGGTAGGCCCCAGCCCGCCAGTAATAATAAGCAGGTCGGTGCGAGCCAACGAGTCCTGCAGTATGGCCTTTAAAGCCTCATGGTTATCGCCCACGGCAGTATGTAAAGTTACCTCAATACCTAGTTCGGCTAGTTCCCGTCCCAGGAACTGGGCATGCGTATTAATAACTTCCCCCAGCAGTAGTTCTGTGCCGGTAAAAACAATTTCTGCCTGCAATTTCTCCCACCCCACATTATATTGTGCTTATTCGTGTTTAACTCGGCTATTCCCTGCCGGTATTTATAAGTATGCTCTATTTTTAAGTCTCATTGCAAATTGGCAAGGATTAAAAAGAAAAAGCCGCAGTGCTTTAACATGCACCGCGGCTTTTTCCGGTTAATGGACAATATGTTTTTTGGTCAGGGAACGAAAATACTCACCTGATATTTTCTCCTCTGTCAGGAGAATATGCACCATCTGGTTTATAACTCCTCCGACTCGCCCAAGGAATTCGCGCACTTTCTTCTCCTGGTTCTTAATAATACCTGTAAGAGCCCGGTAACGCAAATCTGCCGGCAGAATATCCGGATCCACCACGCCAAGTTCGGACATACCGCAGCGGATAATTTGCCCCGCGGTGCGCACTGCCTGTTCAAAGTCATTACCGGCACCTGTACTGCGCCCGCCTAAAATCAGCTCTTCGGCTATAGACCCGGCAAGCAGAACCTGAATCTGGTTCTCCAGATACTCCCGGGTGTGCAGGTAGGTGTCATCTTCCGGCACCTGGCGCATATAACCAAGCGCCTGGCCGCGTGGGGTGATGGTAACCATGGAAACCGAGCCCGGTCGAATATTTTCGCTAAGGAGGGCATGTCCCACCTCATGTACTGCCACTCGCTCCAATTCATCCTTTGACGGGCGCCGGTCCAGTTTTTCACCCATCATAACCTTATCCACGGCTTCTAAAAAATGAACCTGCTTTATTTCGGTTCGACCCTCACGCATGGCCAGGATGGCTCCCTCGTTGGCCAGGCTTTCCAGGTGTGCCCCGCTAAAACCGAACGTCTCTTTGGCTATATCCTCAAGGATAACGTCATCTGCCAGCGGTTTATTACGAAAATGTAGCCTGAGTATTTCCAATCGACCGGTCTTGTCAGGCAAGTCAACTTTAACATGGCGGTCAAAACGGCCCGGCCGCAAAAGAGCCGGGTCAAGCATATCCACCCGGTTGGTGGCTGCCACCACCAGTACCTGTACACGGTCGTTTGTTTTCATGCCATCCATCTCAACCAGTAGCTGGTTGAGTGTCTGATCATATTCATGATGACTGGTGTTTTGACCCCTTTTACCGCCCAGGATGTCTATTTCGTCAATAAAAATTAGGGCGCTACGTTTTTTTTGTTTTTGGGCGTTGGTGCGGGCGGTCTTGAAAAGCTGCCTTACCCGCTGGGCGCCGACACCGGCGTACATTTCTATAAATTCCGAGCCACTGCAGGCCACGAACACCGAATCGGTATACCCGGCTGCAGCCTTGGCCAATAATGTTTTCCCCGTTCCAGGCGGTCCAGTCAGCAGGATTCCCTTAATCGGTCTGATACCAAGCTTGATAATCATTTCTTGATCTTTTATGAAGTCAAGGGCCTCTTTAAGTTCGCTGATAGCAGTATTCTGCCCCCCGACATCACTAAACCCAATGCTCGGTCTGGCTGTCATTGGTGCGGTGTTGAAATTTTTGGTTAACATGCCCCGGGACCTAGCCAGGTAAAACAGTACCCCGCCAGCCAAAGCAATGATAAAAACCGGGGTAATGTCGTAACCGGCCACCCCCAGAAATAATACCAGCGCCAATCCTATACCCAGGCCAACTTCTTTCAGCATTGTTTTACCCCCTTCCCGCGGCAGCATCACCCGGCATGTAACCTGACAATTGTGGTCTGGGAATTACTTCATACAGGTAGTACTGCCCGTGGTTCATCTGCCAGTAGATATTGTTTTCATCTATAAATACTTTGGACTCCACACCTTCAAGAGTGGCAGACTCGTTAAGTTCATCAGCCATGTCCCGAAAATTACCCTGCATCAGGGCTTCTTGAATGGCAAATTGCCCTTGGTAATATAGATTTACCAACTTATCGTCCCGCTTATCAATCAGTTGTATTGCAAACTGCTGATTACCCATAACTTCTTTTACTGCATTATTAATCTGAGAGTAGGCAAGCATCAGGTTTTTAGTTTCCTTCATGGTAACTGAAACCTGATACAAACCGGTATCCGAATCCTCAATTTTGTATTCTGTCACCAGGTTGTTGTTATCCAGTTCTTTCTTCAACGGCTCTTTAAAATTAAGGCTGTTATACAGCCAATGCGCCCCCAGAAAAGTCGCCAGCGCTATACCCAACACTACTACGACTACATGTATTTTAATGCCTTGCCACTGCATTTTATCATCCCTTCTATATATGTAGCTGTAGTTAGAATGAATTTCAATGTGAACATGCGCAAGCCATTCAACACTTCCTCGTTAAAAGGCCCGTACAACGAATTATTATAACATGCCTCGCCCGTTTAACGTTCAGGGAAATGTCGCCATTGGCTGTCCGGACTGCGCCCACTAACACCATGACCACTGGTCTGCGAAACATTTAACAGCAAATTTTGCCCATTATTTACATAGCCGGTGGCAGTCCCATTTATAGGTGTGAAGCCTCTTATAAATGCAAAAAACCCCGCCGAAGTCAGCAGGGCCTGCCATTAACTTCTATTTATTCTTTTTTATCTTGGGCCCCGATTAGGAAACCTGCTTTTTGGAAGTAATCCATACCTGACCACAGGGTGAAAAAAACGGCCACCCCCATAGCCAGATTACCAAATGGAATATTGACCAGGGTGAAAGACAGGTCGCGAAGCAGCATGGCCACAACGGCCACTATCTGGGTAATGGTTTTAACCTTACCCAATTTGCTGGCGGAAAGGATAACCCCCTCTGCCGCAGCCAGGGATCGCAGACCTGTAATAGCGAACTCACGGCCGATAATCAGTACAGCCACCCATCCAGAAAGTCGATCTAACTCAACCAGGGCAATTAAAGCAGCAGAAATGAGCAATTTATCAGCCAGCGGATCCAATAGCTTACCCAAGCTGGTAACCTGTTTTTTCTTGCGGGCAATATAACCGTCCAACCCGTCAGTGCAGGCTGCCAACACAAACACGCCGGCGGCTATATAGTCACCCATTGGCAGGCGCAACGTGATTACCGCCAGCAGTACCGGAACCATTAAGATACGCAGCAGGGTTAGCTGATTAGGCAGGTTCATTGCACTTGTACTCCCGTCAAATCATATTCACTGGCGTCCAGCACCTTTACCCGCACAAAATCACCAGGTGCAACTTCGTCTACCGATGCAAAATAAACTTTGCCATCTATTTCCGGTGCATCACCTTCCCATCTACCCCAATACATGCTTTGGTCATCATCCCAACCTTCTGCAAGAACTGCTAATTCTCGGCCGATCATAGCCTTATTATGTTCCAGCGAAATAGTCTGTTGCAATACCATGGCCCTGTCCACTCTTTCTTTAATTATTGACTCATCAATTCGATCCGGCAACATTGCCGCCGCGGTACCTTCTTCCGGCGAATATCCGAAAACACCGGCCCTTTCAAATCTGGCTGTAGCCATAAACTCTAGCAATTCGTTAAATTCCGCTTCTGTTTCGCCTGGAAATCCCACCAGGAAAGTGGTACGCAGTGTTAAACCCGGCACTGCCCGGCGTAAATGCCCCACTAAACCCAACAGTTCTTCTCCAGTGCCTTTCCTGTTCATCATACGCAAGATACGCTTATTGGCGTGCTGCAGAGGTAGGTCGATGTAACGGCAAATCTTCTCTGAACCCGCCACCAATTCAATTAATTCCCGGGTAAGGGAGTCAGGGTGGCAGTACATTAGCCTGATCCAACGGCATTGCTCAATGCTCTCCAATTGCACCAGCAAATCAGCCAGCTGATACCGGCCGTAAAGGTCAACCCCGTACCTGGTGGTTTCTTGAGCCACGACTACCAGTTCACGCACACCACGCGCGCACAATTCCTGTGCTTCCGCAATAATACTCTCCTGGGGTCGACTATGGTACGGGCCACGTATACCGGGTATGGCGCAATAAGTACAACGGCTATCACAGCCTTCAGCAATTTTAAGGTAAGCACTATGGACCGGTGTAGTCAATATTCTGGCTCCGGGACTGGGATATTCGTACCCGGCGCTTTCCAGCACCATTGGCCTTTCCCCTGCCGATATTCTATTTAAAACATCTACAATCTCAGGCACCGAGCCGGTACCCATCACTCCGTCAATTTCCGGAATCTCATCAAGTAATTCCTGGCCATATCTCTGAGCCAAGCAACCGGCGACCAGTATCTTTTTGCACCGTCCGGTATCCTTAAAGTGAGCCGCATCCAAAATGGCAGCAATGGACTCTTCCTTGGCAGCGGTTATAAACCCGCAGGTGTTAACAACAATGATTTCCGCTTTTTCCACTTCACCTGTTACATTGTACCCCGCCCGGTGCAGGCAGCCCAGCATAATCTCCGAGTCTACCCTATTTTTGGCGCACCCCAGGCTTATAAAACCAATGTTTAATAACATCCACGCACACCTTTTCACTTTTTAAGATATATTACATACTACAAAACAAACTGTATAACCTGCTACATTAAATAAAAAAGGCGTCAATTTAGTTCTTTATTGACGCACGTTTTATTCAACTGAAATGGCGAGGGATTACCCTCCAATGGCATTACCGCCATCTTCCCCTATTTCAAAAGTTCTGGTCACAACGCTGCCCAGCTCACCCAAAAATCCATAGTCATTGCCGTTAACCGACACCCGAACAGCACCTGCGTCACCTAATTTCAGCCAGATGCTGTTATCACCTCGAAATTCTTTTGTTATACCCGGCCCTACCAACCCCTCAAAGGCACTGCTGTCGTCCACCACCACTTGCATCCAGCAATCTTTGTCGGTAACCTGGAGTACCACGTTTACACCGCGTTGGGCCGGATCTATCCCTGGCACGACAGGGTTCTGTTCTCCCGTTGCAGGGTCTTGTTCACTGCCAACTCCCCTGTTGTCTTCACCTGCGGGCATGTTTTGTTCCTGGTCTTCCCCGGCTATATCGTCCCGCAGCATGGCGGCAGACCCCCACCAGTAAATCATAAAGCCGACAAATAAAACAGCCACAACAGCAAGCAGGCCCCGGCGTGATTTGGCCGGCTTTTCAAAATTAGTGGGCGTTAATTTTTCCATTACCGGCTCAACCGCTGGTCGGGGAAAAAGTTCTTCGTACTCTACAATCAGAGCATCACCGTCCACTCCCAGAAAGCGAGCATAATTTCTTAAGAAGCCCTTAACATAAACCTTACCCGGCAGCACATCAAAATCTTCGTTTTCTAGGGCTACGATGTACTTACGGCGAATTTTGGTCTCGTTTTCTACTTCGGTTAGGGTGATTCCATTTTCTTCCCTGGCATTACGTAACTTTTCGCCTATAGTCATTACCTAGTCCGTTACCCCCCTGCTGCTTGTAAAGGATATTCGAAAAGTCCGCGACATCCCATTAAATTTATTCCTTTTCGAACACGCACTTGTATTCCGGTAGTTGATCCATCCATTTGCTTATAACTTCTGTTGCTTGCGCCGTGTCCTTGATTTGCAAAGACAGATCGTAATTATTATCGGGAACGCAAGGATATTTATACAGCGGGTCGTAGTAGTACTCCAACAAAAATTTAATGACCAATTCTACTTCACCACGGTCGAGCCATTTGTTCAACTCCTCAACCTTGCTATTACCAATATATTTGGCAAGCCGTTTGATAGCCTCGCGCAGTGCTTGTGGATTTCCTTCCGTTCCTGTAAAGTAGTCTCTCTTAATACGCTGCACTCGTATCTCAAGCGGGGCATATGCAAGCACACGGTATCCACGACGCATTGAATCAAGCACTGTATCCGGGACAAATAAATTACCCAGTCGTTTACTCTCACATTCCACCAGAAAAACACCGCTATTTTCTGCCCGCCTCAGATTATCATGAATTAAAGCTTCAAACATTTTCTGGCCTGGAGATGGGGGTTGGTCAATTTTTCCGAAAACAGACCCCCGGTGCAAAGCCAGTCCCTCTAGATCCAAAACCGGACGGCCATTTCGTTCCAGTTCCAGTAGCAGATCAGTTTTCCCCACCCCGGTTAAACCATGTATTACGATTGCCCGGTGGGGTAATTCTCTGCCTAGGTATTCAATGACATAGTGCCGGTAAGCTTTGAAACCGCCTTTGATACGATTAACTTTTATGCCCATGGCATCAAGAATGCAACCTGCAAAATGGCTTCGGTCGCCGCCGCGCCAGCAAAAAACGTTTACTTCACCCTGGGAAGCAATTTTTTTAATGGCATAGACAAATCGCGGCAACCGGGGAGCCACAATTTCCATGGCTAATTCCCTGGCTTTGTCGGGGCCTTCCAGTTTATGCGCCTTGCCTACCAGCGATCTCTCAACGTTGTCCAAAAGTGGAACGTTATAAGAACCTGGTATGGTTGCCTCTAAAAACTCCCCGGGTGAACGAAGATCCACCACTGGGATTTGACTCTTGGATGCGCTTAATACTTCCTTTATATCTCTGTCTTTGTACATTTAAGATTTTAACTCCAGACTAAGGACATTTCCTGCAAAATTAACGTTCCCTTCGACACTGTGGATTATTTATCCTCTTTTTGCGGTGAAGTTAAGCTATTCTGCCCTAATTAAGAAGAAATGATAGCTTTGTAGTTTTTTACTTATCGTTACCTGCCTTAGCACTGTTCCGGCCATGAAATTTTTGCTGATATTCTTCGCTATTAATTAAAACTGTACGGGGCTTACTACCCTCATGCCCACTGACATAACCTCTCCTTTCCATTATATCCATCAATCTGGCCGCCCGGGCGTAACCAATGTGCAACCGCCGCTGCAACAAAGATATGGAGCCGTGTCCGGTTTGCACAAAAATTTGTAATGCCCGGGCCAGCAGCTTATCGTCATATTCCGGCTCATCTTCTGCTGCCGCTACCTCCTGCTCCAGATTCTCGTCATAGCCCGGATGGGCTTTCTTTTTCCAAAAATTAACCAGCAACTCCACTTCACGGTCAGATAAATAGGCTCCCTGCACCCTTACTGGCTTGGTCGCGCCTACCGGGTAAAAAAGCATATCACCGCGACCCAAAAGTTTTTCTGCCCCGCCCATATCTAATATAGTACGGGAATCAATTTGTGACGATACTGCAAAACTAATGCGCGATGGTATATTGGCTTTAATTAACCCGGTAATGATATCCACAGACGGTCGCTGAGTCGCCACCACCAGGTGTATGCCCGCTGCTCTGGCCATCTGGGCCAGTCTGCAGATGGCGTCTTCCACATCTGCAGGGGAAACCATCATCAAGTCGGCCAGTTCGTCAATAATGATTACCAGTTGTGGCAACAGTACCTTGCCTTCCCGCCTCATCAAGTTATTGTAACGGGTTAGGTCTCGCACTTCGGCACCGGCGAACAATTCATAACGGTATTCCATCTCTTTAACAGCCCAGCGCAGCGAAGTAGCAGATTTTCTGGGATCGGTAACCACTGGTGACACCAGATGGGGAATTCCGTTAAAAGTTGCCAGTTCCACCATTTTGGGGTCAATGATTAGAAATTTAACCTGGTCAGGAGTTGATTTAAACAAAATACCAGCAATTAGCGTGTTCAGGCAAACGCTTTTCCCCGCTCCCGTGGCGCCGGCAATTAGCAAGTGCGGCATACGAGACAGGTCATCCAAGATGGGGTTTCCCGCTACATCCTTACCCAAAGCGATAGTTAAAAATGAAGGAGATTGCTGAAACTCAACTGTTTCCACCAGTTCACGTAAGTATACCGTGGCGACTTCTCTGTTGGGCACCTCGATGCCCACTACTGCCTTACCCGGTACCGGTGCTTCAATACGCACATCCGATGCCGCCATGCCCAAAGCAATATCGTCAGCTAGACTTACAATGCGGCTGACCTTGACGCCAGGCGGAGGTTGAACCTCGTACCTAGTTATTACGGGCCCTCTGGAGACCTTGGTCACCCTGACCCTAATCCCGAACGAGGCCAAGATTTCTTCAAGCCTCTTAATATTATCGGCAATATCCTGATTATTTTTACTTATTTTACCCCTTACTGGCCTAGTTAATATGGATAACGGAGGTAGTTTGCCACCGCGCCCGGTTTCATCTATCGGCGCAATCAATTCCGGGATGTCCCCTGCGTCAAACGGTAAGGTTAATTCTTTGCTTTGTTCATTTTCAACAAGTTCCCCTGTATTGCGTTCTTCTTCGGGGTGTATGACCGGGCGATAATAAATTACGTTCGATTTTTTTTCTTTACTAGTTTTATTAGTCGTTTTGGCAGGGCTGTTTAAACTATTTTCTACTCTTATGCGGTCATCCCCGGTCGGTTGCGACCGATCGACTATTTCCGGGCGGTCTTCCGATTCCTCAACAGCAGTGATGAAAAGAAATTCATCCACCGTGTGTGTCGTTTTTTTTAGCGCATCTGTGGCTTTACGAGTCATATTTCGAAACAGCACCGCCACCGACTGGTTGGTCAACAAAAGCACTGACACCAGCATCAGGGCTGACAGCACTATATACATGCCCAAAGAGCCAAAAGAGTTCAGCAGTACATAGTAGATAATCCCACCGATTAACCCGCCCCCATCACCCTGCATACCGGCTTTTAAAATATAATCCTTCGGTATCGGCATGTGCAGCAGGGTTAGCGCCACTATCAGGGCAATTACAGCCCCGTATATATTCACGTTCTTTTTGATTTTGCTTTTTAGATATAACATTTTAAAACCTAACACGGCCAATAACATGGGGAAAAAATACCTGCCTTCACCCGCGAGGGTCAAAACAGCCCTGTTAATTAAACCGCCCACCAGTCCCACTGACGGGTTCACCACGCTAATCAATGTGAGTGCCGCCAGGGCCAGCAGCGTAATACCGATTATTTCACAACGAATTTCTTCCTGCATATTTTTTACCGGCGGCATCCCGCTGACACCTCCTTTTTAAGTATACTTATTCCTTATTTTACATATAATTCCTTCTATGCATTTAAAAAAATCTGCCTGTATAAACAAATAAAAAACCGGCCCAAGACCGGTTTTAGCATTAGTTATCACAGTTATTAACTTTTTATCTGACCAGATAAATCCCTATTACCAGAGCGCCCAGTACTAGGCGATACCACACAAACAGAGCATAACTGAACCGGGCCAGGTATTGCAAGAGAAACTTGATTGCAAAGAAGCCCACCACGGCGGATACTGCAACACCGGTAATAAAAGGAATAGTCAAGTCCGCTGTGGTTATTTCGGTTATTTTTTTCAACCCTGCACCAGCGATGATTGGGGTAGCCAGCAAAAAGGAAAAACGAGCTGAAGTTTCCCGAGTCAAGCCGAAAAGTCGCCCGGCGGTCATGGTAATACCGGAACGGGAGACGCCGGGTATTATGGCCAGGGCTTGGGACACCCCAATTAACAGGGTTTCCTTCAATCCCATATCAGTCAGTTTTTTTGTGGCTGGTGACCGCGTATCAACAAAATGCAGAATTACGCCCATCACCATAAGCATAATGCCAATTAATAGCGGATGGCGCAAAGCGGTTTCTGCTATGTCTTCAAGCATATACCCGGTAAAGGCACCAGGTATGGTGGCCAGCACCAGATACCAGAACATGCGGCCTTCGGTGGTCTTCTTGCGCTGCAGCCCGTCAGACACTAACACTAGCCAGTCGCGCCAGAAAAATCCAACAATAGCAACGAGTGAACCTACGTGCAGGGCCACGTCGAAAGTAAGTCCTGCATAAACCCAGCCCATCAACCATGGTACCAGTACCAAGTGTGCCGAACTTGAAATTGGTAAAAACTCGCCCAAACCCTGAACAATACCTAATATTATTGCTTGCATAAGATCCAATTTCATCACAGCCCTTATCTCTCAAAATCAAACAGCATCATTATATCACAGAGACAAGCCGTTCTACTACCTAGAAAATACTACCCTGAAAATACTTTTAAAGTTGGTTGTAGTGGGCGCGGCGCTCCGGTGATATCGCTCCGCTCTCTCTTGCAATTCTTATTGTTGTGATCGGATCGGGTTATTGTTACCGCATGGCATAAACTGCTTAACCGTTTGGCTACGCCCTAAGCAGCCTGAATTCGGGGCTATGACGGGCTAATCAACGCATCCAGGTGCACCGTTCGCTCCGGATATCACCGGATCGCCGCGTAAGCTGGTTTTTCATCCTTCTGCTGGTGCCGCGTTTAGCGGCATGGTGGTCTACCCGAAAATACTTATGAAAAAAATTCGCCTTTTAAAAGTAAGCAGCGTGCCTAAAATATAAGCACGCTGCCTACCTTATTGTTCGAGATGTTCATCAATGATAACTTATAGGCTTAATCGTCAGCCTTGACCATTGCTCCTGGATATAATTCGCTACGCAGGAAATCCATTGGATTAGTGCTTAAAATTTGCACCAGTTCCAGTTTGCCACCACCGACATCCTTTACAATGGCAGGTACTCCGTTAACGGTAACTTCCCTCTCCGAAGAACGATCCAATTGTTCAAACCCGGCCAGCACCAGTTCTAACTGCATCGGTGTGTATAAAATCAATGCTTTAGCCCCCCGGCTCCGGCTTTCTGTTCATCAATAAGCTGCTTTAGCTTATTGATAGCCTGACTCATACCTCCCACCTCATCGACCAAATCACAATCCACAGCATCCTGGCCGATGAGTACGGTACCGATATCCCGGGCCAGTTCACCGGTACGAAACATTAAATCACGGAATCTTTCTTCGCCAATTTTGGAATGAGATGTGATAAACCGGACTACCCGGTCTTGCATTTTATCTAAATACTCATAGGTTTGGGGCACACCGATAACCAGTCCGGTCAAGCGGATAGGATGGATGGTCATGCTAGCTGTTTCAGCGATATACGAATAGTCTGTTGATACAGCAATGGGAACACCAATACTATGTCCTCCGCCCAGCACTAAAGATACGGTGGGTTTGGAGAGACTGGAGATAATTTCAGCGATGGCAAGACCCGCTTCCACATCGCCACCCACCGTGTTTAATACGATGAGCACGCCCTCAATTTCATGGCTTTGCTCCAACGCCACCAACTGGGGAATCAGGTGTTCGTACTTGGTGGTTTTGTTTTGTGGCGGTAACACCAGGTGTCCTTCAATTTGACCCACAATGGTCAGGCAATGAATATTGCTTTTAATCTCAGGTACCTGAGTGGTGCCCATTTCTTTAACGGCTTCAATGATATTTTTGGACTTGCCCGTAACTCTGGCCCGATCCGTCCGGGGGTCCTGGTTGGGATTGTCGGTACGCTCAGGGCTGGTTTCCGGATCTGGGCGTGAAGGTGGTTGGTAGGGAAAAACACCGGGTACTTCGTCAAAAGATTGGTAGTAAGACATATTAACCTCCCCGTTCCATGAACATAATTTAGCAATTGTCAGTTTAGTATGTATTACTAGGGCAAAAAAAATACACAGGCGCTGGTGCACCTGTGTATTTCGTTCAATCGGAAACATTCCTCGACCCCAAAGTCTTTTTAACCCCAAAGCTGAGGTGTGTCCCCTTTCATAAGTTGGGGGACATTCCTCGACCCCAAAGTCTTTTTTTGACCCCAAAGCTGAGGTGTGTCCCCTTTCAGCTATACTTCCATTATAATGGGTAGAATCATGGGCCTTCTCCTGGTTTTCTCGTATAGAAATCTGCTTAAATCATCTTTGACCTGGGATTTAATGGACGCCCATTCTGACATTTTTTTAGTTGAACACTTTGTCAGGGCAGCGTTCACCTTTTCCCTGGCTTGTTCCATTAGTTCCTCGGATTCACGAACATAAACAAAACCCCGGGATACAATGTCCGGCCCGGAAACAATCTGACCGTTTTCTCGGCTCATGGTCACCACCACGATTAAGATCCCGTCCTGGGACAGTTGGCGGCGGTCACGCAGCACAATATTGCCCACGTCACCTACTCCCAATCCGTCAACCAGCACCCGACCGGCGGTCACCCGACCGGCATAGTGCCCGCTACGTTTGGTTAATTCCAACACCTGACCATTTTCTGATACAAAAATGTTGGATTCCGGGATACCCATATCTTTGGCCAGCTCGGCGTGCCTGATTAGCATGCGGTACTCGCCGTGTACCGGCAGAAAAAACTTGGGTTTTACCAGGTTGAACATCAGCTTCAATTCTTCCTGGCTGGGGTGACCGCTTACATGTATACCAGACACTGCCTCATAAATAACGTTGGCGCCCAGCTTAAAAAGCTGGTCTATGATCCGAGCCACCAGCTTTTCGTTGCCGGGAATAGGAGTAGCCGAAATTATAATCGTATCTCCAGGCATAATTTCCACTTGCCGATGATCCCTGCTGGCCATCCTGGTCAGAGCGCTCATCGGCTCGCCTTGGCTGCCCGTTGTCAAGTATACCACCTGACTCCGAGGGAGTCTGCCCGCTTCTTCCAATTCTACAAGCACCCCGTCGGGCACCTTCAGGTAACCGAGTTCACGGGCAATATTGACTACGTTAACCATGCTGCGTCCAACCACAGCCACTTTCCTGTTGTATCTATGGGCGGTGGTAATAGCCTGCTGCAGGCGGTGCACGTTGGAAGCAAAAGTGGCCACGATGATCCGTTCGTCGGCCTTTCGGAAAGTGTCGTCAAAAGTTTGCCCCACGACGCGCTCGGACATGGTATAGCCGGGTCTCTCCACATTTGTGCTATCGCTTAACATGGCCAGCACGCCCCGATCACCCAACTGTGCCAGCCTGTAAAAATCGGTAACTTCTCCGTCCACAGGTGTCTGGTCAATCTTAAAATCACCGGTATGTACAATTATACCTACCGGCGTTTCTATCGCCAGGGCTACTGCGTCAGGGATACTGTGTGAAACTCGGATAAACTCAACTTTAAACGGCCCGACCTGGATTACATCCCGGGGCTTTACGCAATGCAGCTTGGTACTGTCCGCCAGGTGACGCTCCCTGAGTTTTTCCCGTAATATACCCAGGGTTAAGCCGGTTCCGTATACCGGGACGTCCAACTGCTTTAACACATAAGGCAAGGCACCGATATGATCTTCATGGCCATGTGTTAGCACAATGCCCCGTACAATGTTTTTATTCTCCAGCAGGTACGTTATGTCCGGAATTACAATGTCAATGCCCAGTAGATCCTCTTCGGGGAACATCAACCCCGAATCGATAACCAGAATATTTTCCCCGTATCTCACCACCATCATGTTTTTGCCGATCTCTCCCAGTCCCCCAAGGGGGATCAAGGAAATCTTAGGTTCTCGCGCCATATTACACCTCCCGAATTGTAGATAATTGCAGTTTAAAAATAGTGCGTATAGTTTGGTGAGAAATCAGGAGAAGGCGGGAAAATATTCTGTTTTATCAGGCCGCTCAGTACTCGCTAATCCATTATACTGTATCCAAAGGAGTTGGACAAGAAAGGCTCACCTAAATCAACCACATGGTATGCAAAATTTTAGCAATCAGTCTAAATATAACTATAAACATAGTCAGGTTCTAATTTAATCTTGTCCAAAAAAGGCAAGTTACTAACACTGTAAACTGAATTTAAAAAACGAAAAGGAGCCGTCTGGCTCCCTTCGTTAATCATGGCCAAATTAACCAACCCCCAGTGTTAAAGAAGCTGGAAATCGGCAAGGACTCTTCTTAGGGCTTCTCTCTCAGCTTCATTGACATCCACCAGCGGCAACCTGGGTGCACCCACCTTCCAGCCCAGCATGTTCATGGCAGCCTTTACCGGCACCGGGTTAGTGGTTATAAAAAGAATCTTAAATACGGGATAAAGACTACTGTGTATCTTGGTTGCCATGGTAACGTTACCGGACGTAAAAGCGTTAACCATCTCCTGAATTTTAGGGCCTACAATATGGGCCGCTACACTGACTACGCCCTTGCCGCCCAGCGACATAATCGGTAAAGTCATGGAGTCATCCCCACTGTAGATGGCGAAATGGTCAGGTAGAGACCGCCTGAGTTCGCTGACCTGATCGAGGCTTCCCGATGCTTCCTTAATCGAAGTAATGTTTTCTATTTCGGCCAAGCGGATTACCGTTTGGGGTAGAATATTCACCGCCGTCCGCCCTGGTATGTTATATAGCATAACAGGCAGGTTGGTGCTGGCGGCAATGGCCTTAAAATGCTGGTACAAGCCTTCCTGAGTAGGTTTATTGTAGTAAGGGCTAACCTGCAGAACACCGTCGACGCCTACCTTCTCTGCCGCCCGGGTTAGTTCCACACTGGCGGCAGTGTTGTTGCCCCCGGTACCGGCAATAACAATGGCGTCCCCGCCTACTTCTTCCACAACCACCCTGAATAATTCAACTTTTTCATCCTTACTTAGTGTTGGCGATTCACCGGTAGTGCCAGCCAGCACTAACCCGTCCGAACCTGATTGCACTAGGTGCCGGGCCAGTTTTTTAACCTGCTCAAAGTCTATAGTTTGATCCTTGTTGAAAGGAGTAACCATAGCCGTTAGCACTCGCCCAAAATCCGTAACCAAAACTATCACCTTCCTTTCGGCTTAAATCCTTACGTTGGGGACATTCCAGTCAGGGACATTCCTCGACCAATCCAATCGGGGACATTCCTCGACCCCAAGACTTTAACCATTAAGCTGAGGTATGTCCCCATTCCTTATTACCCATTAGCTGAGGTGTGTCCCCTCTCCTTTTAACATGAACTTAGTGTGCAAAGCCCGGACAGCCATCTCCATCTGTTCACGGCTGACCAGCACCCACACCGTGGTATGGGAGTCGTTACATTGTAAAATCTGTACATCCTCCCCGGCCAACGCCTCAACAATATCTGCAATAACTCCGGGTACGCCGGACATTCCTGCCCCCACTGCAGATACCTTGGCGCAACCCGAGATTACCTCGGCGTGATACCCGGCGTTTTCCAGTACCCGGGTCGCCTTAGCGGTTAGTTCATCATTAACGGTAAATAAAACCGTTTCCTGCACAATGTTAATAAAATCTATGCTAACACCTGCCAGCGCCAGCGCCCTGAACATTCTTTTTTTCTGTTTCAGCCCACCGGTGCCGGGTTCAGTAAGCACCTTAAACTGGGTGATACCTGAAATATAAGCGATACCGGTAATTATTCGATCTCTAGTAATGTCAATGGTCCCCTTATATACTTCACCAGAGGTTGTCACCAGAGTACCAAGCGTGTCGCTGAATGTTGAACGCACCCGCAGCGGCACCCCTTTTTGCATAGCAATTTCAACTGCCCTGGGGTGGATTACTTTTGCGCCTTCATGGGCCAGGTGGCAAATTTCATCATAGGTAATTGCGTCCAAGGCTCTGGCCTCAGTCACAATACGCGGGTCGGCAGTCATAATGCCCTCAACATCGGTGTATATATCCACATATACCGCATTTAAGGCCACACCCAGAGCAGCTGCAGTGGTATCACTGCCGCCACGTCCCAAAGTTGTAATTTCACCGTCTTCGGTAGCCCCCTGGAAACCAGCCACTACAACAATGTATCCTTCCTGTGCGTAAGCGGTAACCTTATGGGGGTTAACCTGCATTATCCTAGCCTCGGCAAAATTTTTATCAGTAATAATGCCGGCCTGGGACCCGGTCAAAAAAACGGCCGGTCGCCCCAAGGACTGCAAAGTAGCTGTGAACATGACACCAGAAATAACCTCACCGCAGGTCATTAATATATCCTTTTCCCGTTCCGGCAAATCATGATAAGTCTTCTTAATTAGGCTTAGCAATGTATCGGTTGCATAAGGGTCCCCCTGCCGACCCATAGCGGAAACTACCACCACGGGCAGATACCCCTCATCCATAGCGGCAATTACTTTTCCAGCCGCTCTTTCCCTAAGTTCAGGTGTGTTGAGAGAGGTACCCCCAAACTTAAGTACTAAAAATTTCATGCCGGCCTTACCTCTTTCCCAGGCAACCGTACTTAATCACCAGTTCTGCAATCTGCACGGCGTTGGTGGCGGCCCCTTTGCGGAGTTGATCCGACACTACCCACATATTCAGCCCGTTTGCCAGAGTATTATCTTCCCTAACCCGGCCGACAAAAACCTCATCCCGCCCGGAAGTAAACAAAGGCATGGGGTATTTTTTATTAACCGGGTCGTCCTCCACTATAACACCAGGGAATTGGCCCAGTACTTCCCTGGCCTGACCGGCGGTTATTTTTCTTTCTGTTTCCACGTTTATTGATTCGGCGTGACTGCGATAAACCGGTACTCGAACCGTAGTGGCAGTTATGGCCAGATTATCGTCGTGCATAATTTTCCGGGTTTCTTTCACCATCTTCCACTCTTCTTTAGTGTAATCCATTTCTTGGAATACATCAATGTGTGGAATCAGATTAAAGGCGATCTGGTATTGGAACTTAACCGGAACTACCTCGCGTCCATCCAGTGCCGCCCGGGCGTGCTCGGTTAATTCATCTATACCTTCAGCCCCGGCGCCGCTGACCGCCTGGTAGGTTGATACAACCACCCTTTTCACTCCAGCGGCATCGTAAATAGCCTTTAGCGGCACCACCATAATAATAGTTGAACAGTTGGGGTTAGCGATAATACCCTGGTGCATCTTAACATCCTCGGGATTAACCTCCGGGACTACCAGTGGTACTGCCGGGTCAAGACGGAAGTGGCTGCTGTTGTCAATCACTACAACGCCCTTTTCAGCAGCCAGCGGTCCAAACTCCTGGCTGGCCGCACCCCCGGCAAACAGTGCAATGTCCATACCGTCAAAGGAAGCGGGCGTAGTTTCTTCTACGGTATAAGATTGGCCTTTGAAAAACATCTCTTTACCGGCGGAACGGGAGGTGGCACATAATTTTAACTCACCTACCGGGAAATTCTTTTCTTCCATTACATTTAATATTTCCTGTCCCACTGCTCCGGAAGCACCTACAATCACTACTTTATACTGAGTCAAAATCTACCCCTCCAATCTTTTTATATCGACCGCCGCCGGTATCTAGCTTTACTCGTGGGCCACTAAAACAGGTTGAATTTGTTTACTTTGCAGTGCACACACAATGGTTTCTACCAACAGGTTCATCCTGGCTTTTAGCGAGTTTGGTTTACCGGCGGGATTATCTTGACCGAATGGAACCATATATATATTCTTGGCGTTCAATAATAGGCCTATATTCTTAGCATTCATGCTTAAACCATCGTTGGTGGATAAACCTATTACAACGGGTCTCTGGTTCCGTAAATGAGCCTTGGTGGCCATTAAAACCGGCCCGTCGGTAATGGCGTTGGCCAGTTTGGCCAGTGTATTACCGGTACACGGCACCACCACCAGTACATCAAACAGTTTTTCCGGCCCAACAGGTTCTGCTCCGACGATACTGCTGATAATCTCCTGATTTGTTATTTCTTCAATCCGAGTTTTCCAGGCAGCCGATGCGCCAAAGCGGGTGTCGGTTTCATCAACGGAATTACTAATTATAGGATACAGAACGGCGCCCTCTTGGGCAACTTTTTTTAACTCCACCAGCACTTCATCAATGGTGCAATGAGAACCCGTTAGGGCAAACCCCACCTTAACACCTTCGAGCTTTTTCATACAAGCACCTCCCCTAAAACCGGTCCGTCAACGTGTTACCATTTGCAAAAGCACACGGGGTACCACCCGGGCCAGCAGCAATCCGGCTGTCCTGGGCGCCACTTTACCGGGCAGGCCTGGAGCAAGCAGAGCCTCGATGCCTAGTTTTTGGGCAGTGGTAAAATCTGTACCACCGGGCGCAGAAGCTAGATCGATGATTAGGGTTGTCGGCGTTAGCTTGGTCAAAATATCTTCTGTAATTACCGGCGCAGGAATGGTGTTGAATATAACATTCGGTTGCTGCAAGCAGTTTATTAATTCACTGATGTGGATTGTATGCAGACCGATAGCTTCAGCCCTGGCAAGCTGGGCGTGGTTTCGTGCGACCACCGTAGTTTTAGCGTGCATGGCATCAAGAAGCTGCGCCAAGGTCTGGGCGGTACGACCGAAACCCAGTACCAGGCACCGGCTGCCGTGAATGGTAATCGGCAACTTCTCCATGGCCATTTGCACAGCGCCCTCGGCGGACGGAATAGAGTTTAGGATAGCTACATCATCCATTTGCATTAACTCTACCAGCCTTAACCCCGCTTGCTTCACCAGACGGCGCAATGACTCCCTGGCCATACCCACCAGCACTGGCGAACCTGCAGGTAACAGAGCCAGCAGTTCGCCTGTAATCTCCGGTGGATGCTCAAGGTAAACTGCAGACAACTGCATGTTTTCTTTTACTCCCGGCACTGGTAGAATTAAGGTTTGTGCTCCGTCCAGACATTCCTCCGGCATGCTGCAGGCGATAATGTTTTCGCCTTCCGCCGGTATACCCAGGGTCTTAACGGTTGCGCCGGATGCGGCTAACTCCTGGGCCAGACTTACCTCTCTGGCATCCCCACCCAGCATGGCCACCGTAAAGCCTTTGAGGTTATACACGGTCGGTCAACCCCTCTCTACTCACCTTCCTGTACTTAAGCGGGTGTTCAAAAAAGTGTACTCGAGATCCACTTTGAACACACACTTAAATTAATATATGAAGAGCCGGTTTTATAGGTGCTTGTATGAAATTAGTGGAGTACTATTCAAATATAAGATTTTCCAGGCCGTATACCACTCCTTCCAGGCGCATTACCGCACGAACTGCGATTAGCACGCCAGGCATAAAAGATTCTCTAGATATCGAATCATGTTTAATAGTCAGCGTTTGTCCCACGCCTCCGAATATTACTTCCTGATGAGCGACTAATCCCGGCAGCCGTACACTGTGCAACCGCATGTTTCCGCCGGTTTGGCCGCCCCTGACCCCTTCAATTTTCTCTTCTTCCAGGAACGGGCCCTGCCGGAAATCACCACGCTGCTCCAGGATCGCTTCGGCAGTTTTGATAGCGGTTCCGGACGGTGCGTCAAGCTTCTGATCGTGGTGCTTCTCTATTATTTCAACGTTGGGGAAATACTTGACGGCCTCAGCGGAGAACTTAATCATTAACAGTGCCCCGATGGCAAAATTAGGGGCAATAATGCACCCCAATTTTTTTTGACTCGCCAGTTCAGTTACTTCCAGCAATTGTTCCTTCGACATGCCCGTGGTCCCAACCACTGGGCGTACTCCCGCCTGTAGCGCCTTTTTAACATTTTCCGCCACTGCCTGCGGCCGGGTGAAATCTACCAGCACGTCAGCCCCGGACGTAGCCAGAGCCTCATTTAAATTGTGAGTAATAAAAACACCAAGGGGTTCATCCTTGCCTAGCAGAACACCAGCGTCCTGCCCCTCGTACTGAAGGTCGAAGGCTGCGCATAATTCCGTGTCCTCAGCGTTAACGATGGTTTTGAGAACCTCTTGGCCCATCTTTCCTGCAACACCACAAATGGCTACTTTAATCAAAATGGATTACCGGTTAACAATGTAGAGGAACTATTATTGTTCTTATTCCTCCGGTTACCGGCTATACCCCCTTTCATTAATTCTTTTCCAAAATAGTGCAGCGGGGAAACAAAAACCCGGCCCAATTTAACACCAATCGGATGCTAAACCGGTGGGATTTGGCAAAGCTACACCATGTACACCAATTGGGAACATTACTATAATAAATTTTATTTTCTTATATCTCGTTATTCCTGTCAAGATAAAAACCTTTACCGGGCAAATTAGATGTTTTAACTGTAGCATTTAAACTTTGATATCTCCCGAATTATCCCAATCACGCTGCACGATCACGCCACCACGCGCATTGCCGCCCGAATAAAGAAAATCTGCTGCGGGTAAACCGGAGCTTTCGCTAACAACATAATACTTTCTACCTACAATATTGAAATTAATTCTACCGGTAACAATTCGCTCGTCTTTTTCCACCACAGGTTCATCACTCTTTTGCGATAGGTTACGGGTATTATAATCACTCATATGGCAGTACACCACCCCTGCTTGTTAATATTAACATTAATCTGCCCACCGTCCGAGTAATCCTTCCTTTCTACGGCACCAGAAAAAATATAATAATCTGTCCCAAACTCGGATTCAACAATGCCACTGGCCACTTCAAATTCAGTTCGCTCACCTCTGTATATATCACTGGGGTTAAACGGATCCCTGAGTTTTAACTCGTTGGCCAAGTCTTCATGCAAATCCCACATTAGATCATCAAGCTCGTCAGCAGCATAAACTACTGGCAACCCGATTTCTTCGACGGCTTCCCGCCTGGCAATCATGTGGTTATGGGCATAGAGTTTTTCCGTCAGGTAATCCACTATGTTTTGTTCCTGCTCGTCGGCCAGTCTTCCACTGCGCAAACCCAGCATTTTGTTAGCCAGCGACCTGATTAGCATCCAATTTCTGTGCACATTGCCCAAAGCCAGGGGGTGAATCTTTTCGGACAGTACCATAAAAGCCCGGGCCATAGCCTCCTCATTGTGAATACCCATTTTTTCAGCAATTAATGCCATATAAGAATATACATCCTCAATGTTAACCGGCAGCCGGGCGCAGGCATTGGCGGGATCCTGGGGGTTAAAGGCATTAACTACACTGGGGTCAATAGGGCCCAATTCACCCATTTTACCCATAACTATTTCATCAGCACCCAGACACAACAAAGTACCGGCGCTGTAAGCACGAAACGGCACCAGTACACAAAATCGATCTGTAAATTCACGAAACAGGTTCACGAGCCGCCACGGGGTTAGGACGTCACCACCCCTGGTATACAAAAACAAGTCTATTTGCGGCCTGCTACCAATTATTTTAAGGTGCCTGAAAATTATGCGCACCACGTCCGGGGCAATCCTTGTGCTAACGTTTTCACGGTCTCCAGTCACATAAGAAATAACCACCGAACCACGTTTCTGGCCTATGCTTTTCATTAACTCCAGTCTTTGCGGCCGGGCCATAAACAGCCTCCCCGTTTTTCCATATTATGACCCGAAAAGGAGTACTTTATCTAAGCATTAAACCGACCGCTAAAATTAAACTGTAACTATTCAGGTGTTCAGAATTCAGTGTCAAAAATTCAGCATAATTCAAGACGGTAAGCGTTCTTGCGTTCTTTCTCCTAGCTCCTGACTCCTGAGTACTTGGATTTAAACCATATACCTACCCATCCTAGGAGTAGCCTGGTCCAGGGTAACAATAATCACTTCCATGCCAACCTTTTTAACCGCTTCCCAAGGGATCACCAACTCCTGTTTTTCGGACAGAAAGTTTAGCATACCGCCCTTTCGCGGCAGGATAATCGATTGTATTGTTCCGGTTTCCACATCAATAGCCAGGTCAGTTTCACCCACCACCCCTAACCTAGCGCCGTCGTTAATGTTAATTATTTCTTTTCCCGCCAGTTCAGCCATTCGCAAATGTTTTTCCTCCTAACGCCTTCTTCTTGCCAGACTGACAAAACGCATGGCAAAAGGTTGTAATAGTGCAATGGCAATTGATGCCGCCGCCAGAGGTTCCAGAGCTATACTTCCCATTTGAACATTCGGTGGCAATTCTAATTCTAAAAAAGTTTGCATCAGTACCAAAGACAAATAAATACCTCCGGCAGTCCCCACAAGTCCTGTCAGTGCGCGGGACATGGGTGACGATTTGGCCTCTCCTATAACGTCCCACTCCTTGTCCCTCCTGTACATAAGCCGTAACCGCTCACGGGTCGATAAAACAATCAGCAGAATAACAATTAGTACGAACAGCAGCAACCCAAATTCCATGTGACCACCTCCCGTACCAAAGTATATTTATGATCTTGCAAAATATTCCTAGGACGGGCTGAATTATGTAAACAAAAACATACTTTAATCTTTTACCCCTAGCTATATATAGGGCCAGTTAACTTTTTTAAAGAATAAAAATAGCACGTTGATTTAAGTTTTATTAAATCCGTGCTTATATGAATATTATATGAGTGTAGATATGCAGTTTTAGTTATAATAAAATTTGTTAGCTTAACCCCTTATCTACCGGTTGAACCGAAACCACCATCACCCCGGTCGCTTTTTGTAAGTTGATCAGTATACTCAATTTCTACTTGCAAAACCGGTACAAATACAAGCTGGGCTATCCTATCGCCCGGCTTTATTTCATACGGTATTTGTCCGTTATTTTGTACCGGGCAAATTATTTCTCCCTTGTAATCGCTGTCAATTACACCAACGGCATTGGCCATAGTGATACCATATTTTGCTGCCAGGCCGCTGCGTGGGAAAACAAGCCCCACTAGATCACTGTCGGGGATGTCCACCGCCAGACCGCTGGGAATCATTGCCCTTCCCTGGGGATGTACTACAACCGGTTCCCTGATTGCTGCCGCCAGGTCAATTCCTGCAGCTCCGACGGTGGCGTAAGCCGGTGCCGGTATATTAATTCCGATACCCGGGTTTAGCTTTTTAAACTTGACCCGCATTATTTTTCTCCATTCATGACCTTGCTATTTACCTGATACTTCCCTAAATATGTCTTTATCATTCCACGGACCAACACTGGCCAGGCTAAAATCTTCGGGTTTCAACAAATTTCTAGTTAATTCCATGATATCATCATTTGTAACAGCCATAATTCGACGTACAATTTCTTCCGGGGGTGTTATCTTGCCTAAATATAACTGTGATTTACCCAATCTGCTCATTCTGGTACTAACACTTTCCAGGCTAAGCAAAAGGTTACCCTTTAACTGGTTTTTAACCCGCTGCAACTCAGCCGGGCCAACCCCTTGTTTTTGCAGGTCTTTAATCTCCTTAACTATTAACTCCAGCGCTTCGCGCACGTTTTCCTTACTCAAGCCCGCGTAAACGCAAAACAACCCGGAATCATGATATGAGCTATGATAGGAAAATACCGAATAAACTAACCCCCGCTGTTCCCTGATTTCCTGAAACAGCCTTGAGCTCAGCCCACCACCCAAAATGGTGTTAATAAGCTGAAAAACGTATATTTTTTCGTGATCTATGGGCAGACCGGGTGTACCAAGACACAGGTGCACCTGCTCGGTTTCTTTGGTTCGACAAAAGACCTGCTTGTTGGGTTGGGGAACAACGAAATGTCGTTCTTTTTTTCCTCCTGTCAACTGGCCAAAGTTCTCGTTTAACATTTCCAGTAGTCGCTCATGATCAAAGTTGCCGGCAGCGGCCACCACTATGTTACCGGGAATGTAAAATTGTTTGTAAAATGACCGTAGATCTGCCCGGGACAGATTGCGCACTGATTGCTCACCACCAATTACAGGGCGACCAAGCGGATGGGAACGCCAAATAGTCCCGGCAAAAATATCATGCACCAGTTCGTCCGGGGCATCCTCGTACATTTTTATCTCTTCGAGGATAACATTCCGCTCTCTGTCAATATCTACTTCATCAAAACGGGAGTGGAAGAGCATGTCACCAAGCAAATCCACCGCCAAAGGCAAATGTTCGTCCAGTACTCTGGCATAATAACAGGTATATTCCTTAGTGGTGAATGCGTTTAACTGGCCTCCAACAGCGTCAAGTTCTTCCGCTATATCCTTGGCGCTTCGTCTTTGTGTTCCTTTAAACATCAGGTGTTCTATAAAATGCGTGACGCCGGCCTGGTTATCGTTCTCGTCTCTAGAACCTACGTCCACCCAAACACCGATGGACGCTGAATGCACATGGGGGATTTTTTCCGTAAGTACCGTAACCCCATTGGCCAGTTCGGCTATTTCAATCACATATTTGCCTCCCCGCTACTGGAAATTATAATTTTTTATGTTATATTGCATAAACCTTCTTTATTATTTAATAAAATCCTTGTTTTTCGACCAATATTTTATGTTATTTTAAGATATCTAGAATAAGTAATCATAATACAGAATGCCCCGACAATATGTGATTTTTGATTGTTGATTTTTGACTCCTGACTCCTGACTCCTGACTCCTGACTAATTATTATTCGGTTCTTCCTGGAACATATCACCTATAGTAATCAACTCATATCCCTGACCACGTAAATCATCTATTATTCCAGGTAATGCCTCTACAGTGGACGCTGTGGGATGCATTAATACAATTCCTCCATTATGAGCCTTGCTCGACACCCGGTCTCTGATTATTTGTGGACCGGGACGCTGCCAATCAATAGTGTCGATACTCCATAATATAGTTTGATAACCCAATTCCTCTGCAGTCTGCAGCACCACCGTACCCCTCTCCCCGTAAGGCGGGGCAAAAAGGGTTGGCTTTTTTCCTGTAATATTTTCTAGAATATCTTGAGCTTTGGTTATATCTTTAAGGTTGGCCTCCCTGGATATACGATCCGGGTGGGGATGCGAATAACCGTGACTACCTATCTCGTGCCCCCGGCGTTGTATTTCCCTGACTAGCCCTGGAAACCTCTCAGCCCAGGTACCCCCGATAAAAAAAGTCACCTGTACATCCTTATCAGTCAGAATCTCCAGCATAGGTCCAATATATTCCTCACCCCAAAAAACATTACAAGTCAATGCTATGACATTTTTATCGTCATCCCCGTGGTAAATAGGCTCTGCTACCGTTGGTATTATTCCCTTCCCGACACGGTTCATAAATAACAGCAATAAAAAAACTACTACTAGAATAAGAAACAACTTACGTAAACCTGTGCGCCTGAGCAATATAAATATAGCCATCACCTACCTTGTTTTTTGTCGTCGGTTTTACTTTAAAAGGAACGCACCTGGACTTTATTTATTTCTATTCCGTGGCGCAACAGTAAATACACACTCTGTGACAGCAGTCAGCCTCGGCATCGTATAACCAAATTTTCTTTAAACACGCTAATACATCCGGTTCCCGCTTGACTTATTATTAAAAATGGTGTTTTAATATCATAAAATCATAATTGCTGGTAATAAATCGAAAATCTACTTAGGTCGAGCATACTTATTTTTCAGAATAAACTGTTTATTAAAATATGCAGGAATGGATGAGGAATTATAAAATGACTACAGACGTAATCAAAACCTTAAAATCGGTTACGCCTTTTAATTCCCTGACCCTTGAAGTACTTAACGAACTAATACCCAAACTAAAAATAAAGGTTTATTTCCCGGGCGACTATGTTTTTAAGCAAGGAGAGCCCAGCCAGCGCTGCCTATTCATTATCAGCCATGGTTCAGCGGAAATAACGGTAACGAACGAAAAAGGAATCGAAGCTGTGGTCGGTTTCCGCCAACAACTTGATTTTTTTGGTGAGACCGTGGTTCTCACAAACCTTACCTACCCCGCATCTGTAAGGGCCAAGGAGCAAATGGCCTGCTTTTTGCTGGCCAGAAAAGACCTTGAACATCTGATTAATAACCATTCTGATTTTGCTGGTTTTTTTAGCCAAATCCTTAGCGAGCGCATGCGTGTCCTTTATGAGGAAATTGTCACCGAACAGTCTTTTGAAGCATACAGCAGCATTGATACCCCGTTGTTCAGTAAGCGGGTTAGCGAAATAATGTCGACACCGGTGCTCACCTGTCACCCCAGTCAGTCAGTAAAGGCTGCTGTTGACATGATGTTTAAGAAAAATATTAGTTCGCTGGTGATTGCTGATGATAACTTAAAACCCTTAGGCATGATCACAGAAAAGGGGTTACTAAAAAGCATTATGACAGGTAATATCACTTCTATAGAGGATTACACTACCGGTGATATTATGGAACAGACTTTGGTAACCATCAGTCCTAAATCTTTTTTCAACCAAGCCCTGCTGGCAGTGATTAAGCATCAGGTTAAATATCTTATCGTGGTAGATCGTGAAAAACTGGTTGGTATTGTTACCCTCATGGATTTAGTTAAAGCACGAAATACCGGCACCCTATTAATTACAAGTGAAATTGACAACAAGGACAGCCTTGATGAACTAGTTGTTATCGGGCAGCAAATAAACAGCATGCTTTATGCCCTAGTAGCTGAAAAGGCTGCAGTTACTGCAATTATGGAAATAATGACCGAACTGCATGATCGTCTAACCCGTAAGGTAATTGAAATCTGTGAAAAAGAAATGATAACCAGGGGGCGGGGTAAACCACCCGTAGAATACGCATGGATACACATGGGCAGTGCCGGGCGACGCGAAATGACTTTACGTACCGACCAGGACAATGCCATTGTTTACGCCAACCCTGATGAACAACAGGCTCAAAACGTGGCTGCTTATTTTCATGAACTGGCAGCAGGTATAGTAAATGGCCTGGCGAAATGCGGTTTTGCTAAATGCAAGGGCGGTGTTATGGCCTCAAACCAACTTTGGTGTCAATCGCTTAATGGATGGCAGGAGACCGTGCACGAATGGATGAAAAAAGGTGTGCCTGAAAATGTCAGAGCATTAACCATATTCCTTGATTTTCGCTATATCTATGGCTCGAGCGCCCTGGTCAGCAAACTGCAAAACATTGTAAAAACAATTGATCCCGCCAGCGATACAACAGTTATTGTTTCCCATCTGCTAACCCAGGACGATATAAAGTTTAAAGTCCCGTTAAACCTACTGGGAGGATTTGTGACCGATAAACACGGGCCGCACAGGGGAGAAATAAATTTAAAGAACGCCGCCGCCATCCATATAGTTAATTGTATTAGGGTTTATGCTGTTAAATACGGGATTTCGTTTACATCCACCTTTGATCGAATTAGAATTTTAAATGAACAAAAAATTATCCCACCCGACGATGCCGAACTGGTCAGCGCAGCTTATGAAACATTAATGATGTTTCGCATCAGGGAAAATGTTAAAAAATTTAAGCAAGGACATCAACCAGATAATTACGTTAACCCACATCGGCTCAGCAAACGAGAACAGGCTCTATTGAAGGATGCTTTTACGGCCGTAACCAGACTGCAAAAGTTAACCAGCAACAGGTTTAGCATTTATTGGCTAAGTTACCTCGGTCAGTAAGGAGGTAGTATAATTGTTTACCCCGCTAATTAACAGGTTAAATATAACCGGAAAACACCGTTACCCCGGTCCGCCGCCGGGTGAGGCTATAATTAAAGCGATTAAGGAATCGGCTGAAAAAGCAAAAAAATGCAATATACTCAATACCCCGATGGATGAGCTTACTTTTACTGTCGTGGATACTGAAACCACAGGGTTTTGTGCCCACGAGGGAGATGAAATTATTTCCCTTGGCGCGGTGAAGATGGTTGGGGCCCAAATTATAGCCGCTGAAAAATTTCACCGGATGGTCAATCCGTTCCGCCCGATACCTGAAAAAATTACCCTGCTAACCGGCATCGACAATAACATGGCCGACGACGAGGAAGATATATTTAGTGCGCTAAAGGAAATGCTTGACTTTCTTGGTATCACCGTAATGGTTGGTCACGCCCTGGGTCTGGATCTTTCCTTTATCAACCGCAAATTAAAATATTTTTGTAAAACCAGGGTGCATAATATTATCATCGATACCAAAAACATTGCCACAGCCATGTACCCGCCTGAAAGTGCAACCGATTTGGATTCGCTGCTTCATATGCACGGCATCGAACCGCAAGGTCGCCATACCGCCATTGGGGACGCTCTTCTTACAGCCAGACTGTTTGGAATATTTCTTGAGTTAATGCGCGAAAAGAACATTGTAACAGTCAAAGACCTATACGATTTTCTTTGTCACGGGGATAACACCGGAAATAGCAACCACCGCGTGTTTTTTCACTGGTAATTCCAAATATTGATTAAATCGAATCTCTCTCAAAGATATATACTTTAGAGTGTCTCCACCACAGATCCGGTCTTTCAAAGTCCACCCCATTGTCCAGTCGGCAGAGCGACCATTTATTCGGCCCCATCAAAACCTTGCTTCGCCAACCCACCGGTTCTTTACGAGGCAACCAATCGGCATTACCAATCAATATGTAAGCTTGCACTGAATTGCAGGCCATAAATTCTTCGTTCCAGTTTTCGTCATCCGGCATCCAACTGCAGAGTACCAGTTTCGGCTTATATTGGCTCAGTGCCTCGAGATAATCCATTTTTTCCGGTTGGGGCACGGCGTTTAGTGTTCTTTCAGGTAAACGTTCTGAATAATTATCCACCGCTTTTAATTCAATGCCTCTGGCACGCAGGGTGGCAGCTAGTTCACCATTACCCGCACCAACTTCCAGCATCGGCCATAGGTCGAGTTTTTTTATTTCCCCTGCCAAAGCATCGTTAAATTCGCGATTCAAAATCTGGTAAATTCCAAATGTTTTACAATAAGGCAGCAGCAGCGATAACCGGCAGATTACGGCATTATCGCGCCAGGCAGACTCCGGGTCATACTTGATCGGACAATCGGCAAACTTATTATGCATCCACTTTTTTTCTTGTGCCACTTTTTCGTGAATGTTTTTATAACCGAATAGTTCAAGAGACACACAAACCCCTCCCCGCTTCAATAAATCAGTTTAAGGTCGAAAGTCAAAGATCAAAAGTCATACATTAAACGATGACCTTTCGACTTTCGGCCTTTGACCTTCGACTTGTGACTTGTGACTTGTGACTGTAAAAAATAAGACCCCGTTTATAGGGGTACTTACTTAACTTCTATTGTTTGGCGGGCGACGATTGTTGTTGAAGGGGCGACGAGTATCTCTATCTCTGGGTGCTGGCGGCCTGTCCGGCCTGGGAACATAACCTTCCGGAACCGGCAAGGTATCTTTCTTGGACAGTTTTAATCTGCCCTGATTATCATAGCCGATTACCTTGACTTCGATAATGTCTCCCTCTTTAACTACATCTTCAACCTTTTCAACCCGTTCGTATGCCAACTGTGATATATGCACCAGACCTTCTTTACCTGGCAAACCGAGCACTCCCGGTATAACCTCAACAAAGCATCCGAAATCAGTAACCCTGGTCACCCGGCCATTATATACCTCGCCGGCTTTCACATCCGCTGTCAAGCTTTCTATTATGGCCAGAGCCTGCTTGCCGGCATCCGGGTTAACTGCACCGATATAAACCTTACCGTCGTCCTCAATGTCGATGTCGACACCAGTTTCTTCGATAATCTTTTTAATGATTTTACCGCCGGGTCCAATCACATCCCTGATCTTATCCGGGTGAACACTAGTTTGGATAATCCTGGGTGCATAAGGCGATAGATCATCATTAGGCTTGGGTATCACTTCGGTCATTTTGCCCATGATGTGCATGCGCCCCTCGTGGGCCTGTTCCAGAGCAATTTGCAGTACTTCCCTGCTGATACCGGCTATTTTGATATCCATTTGCAGGGCGGTTACACCCCGGCTGGTACCGGCCACTTTGAAGTCCATGTCGCCTAAGTAATCTTCCATACCCTGAATATCGGTAAGTACGGCAAACTCTTCCCCTTCCTTGATTAGCCCCATTGCCACGCCGGATACCGGTGCTTTAATGGGCACCCCGGCTTGCATTAGAGCGAGACAGCCGGCACACACACTGCCCATAGAAGTAGAACCGTTACTTTCAACGGCCTCTGATACAATCCTAATCGTGTAGGGGAAGCTTTCCTCCGGAGGAAGTGTGGGTTCCAGGGCACGCTCAGCCAGAGCTCCATGACCTATTTCCCTTCTTCCGGCTGAACGCATCGGTTTGGCCTCACCGGTGCTAAAGGGCGGGAAGTTGTAATGGTGCATGAACCGCTTGCTGTCCTCGGTTCCCAAACCATCCAGGATCTGTTCCTCGGATATGGCCCCCAGCGTTACAACTGACAGCACCTGGGTTTGCCCCCTGGTAAATAGTCCGGAGCCGTGGGTGCGTGGCAACAGCCCCACTTCAACCGAAATGGGCCGTACTTCGTTAAGCGCCCTGCCGTCAATGCGTACCCGGTCAGCCAAAATAAAACGACGCATCAGTTTCTTTTCGATGCTTTCCAAAACACTGCTGATGGCTTTTTCCTGCTCCGGATAGCTTTCGGCCAGTTCGACAATAAGTTTGTCCTTGACCTGATCCAATAGGTCTTCACGTGCTTGCTTGGTTAATTGCTGGCCGATGCACTGCTGCACAGCGGCTTTAATATCTTCCATAGCGCGGGCGTTGACAGCACTTTCAATGTCTTCACTAACAACTGCCAGTTCGGGTGTGAATTTTTCTTTGGCCAGACCCATTTCCAAAGCTTCCCGACGGAAGTCTTCAATTGCCTCGACGATCTCCCGGATTTTATCGTGTCCGGCCATAATCGCTTCCAGCATCACTTCTTCAGGTACCTCTTTGGCACCGGCCTCCACCATCATAACGGCGTCTTTGGTGCCGGCCACCACCAGGTGCATACTGCTTTTTTCGGTGTCTGCAACATTGGGGTTTAATACAAACTTGTCCCCCACCCGGCCGACAATAACTCCGCCAATTGGTCCTTTAAACGGCACATTAGACAGGTGCAGCGCAGCCGAAGCGCCGACCATTGCTGCCATTTCCGGCGGGTTGTCCTGTTCAACAGACATGACTATGGCAATGACTTGAACTTCATTGCGCATGCCTTTTGGAAACAGTGGCCGAATCGGCCTGTCCATCATGCGAGCGGTTAAAGTAGCCTTTTCGCTGGGCCGCCCCTCTCTTTTAATAAAACCGCCGGGGATTTTGCCCACTGCATAACGCCTTTCCTCGTAGTCACAGGTAAGTGGGAAGAAATCAAGGTGTTCCTTCTTATTTTTGGACATTGTGGCTGTGACTAAAACCACGGTTTCCCCATAACGAACCAGGACTGCGCCTCCGGCTTGCTTGGCCACCCGGCCTGTTTCCAGTATCATCGGCCTGCCGCCGATTTCAATTTCCTTCTGTAAAATCTGCATAACGGGGTGTACCCGGTTACTGAATCCGGTATTTTAAGAGGATGTTCGAAAAATCCGCTCAAAAACTGTCCGAAACCGAACCGGTATCCTCCTTTCGACCTCAGTCAAGTTTTGTGATTAGCCATAATCTTATAATAACAACAAAAAAAGCTTATTCTACACATTTAGTAGTATATCCTGCCTAATTTATAAAAAATACATGCAAAATATACTACCTTACACAAAATGTAAAAAGCGGGACATGCCCGCTTTTTGCTTTACTTGCGCAAACCTAATTTTTCGATCAGTGTACGGTAGCGGTTATAATCGCGGTCTTTAAGATAATTCAACAACGACCGGCGTTGTCCAACCATTTTCAGTAATCCGCGGCGCGAGTGATGGTCTTTCTTATGAATTTTCAAGTGGCCGGTAAGATCGTTAATTCTTTTGGTCAAAATGGCCACCTGCACCTCGGGCGAACCCGTATCGCTGTCGTGCAGCTTATAGGTCCCGATTACGGTCTGTTTTTCTTCCAAGGATAAAGCCATGTTTTCACCTCCTGATTTTATAATCGCTGCCTGCCAAGTTAACCGCCGGAGATAAGCGCATTCCCTAGCTGACAGTTCACTATTTTAGTGTTCAAAAGCCTGCTTATCTTTGAACACTTATTTAAATAGGATGTCCATTTTTTAAAACATCCATTTAAAGCTGTTGTTATTTGCCGATGATGGTAATTACCAGTCGTCCCGAAGAAATATCCTTAGCCACAATGTCAAACATTCGCCCGGATCTGGCAAAAAAACCTCTGAACCGCGTGGCGGTAGGTATACGACCGGGAACACTGCTAGCAGCGGTGATAATATCGGCGGTGGTGATTTTATCTTGTCGGTAGTCGCGCAGCCTTTTGCGCGCGTGTTCGGTGACAATTATTTTCATTTCCATTATCGATTCAATTCGTCCCGGCCAACCGGGCCATCTCATCCTCTTCCTGAGCTAAAAATGCGTATAAGGCATCTTTAAAGGCCACTAACTGCGCATCTTCCATCTGTGATTGCATATATATCTTTTCCAGTTCCTTCTTTAGTTCCTGAAAATCTTCGCTCAGGCAGATGAGGGCGATATGATTTAACCATTTTTTAATTTCCTCGTCGGGTGAATCAAACCTGGGGATCCCCATGAATGAAACGACTCCCTTCCCCCCGCCCTGGATCAAGTGAACAGCGGCGTAGGGCTTCTTTATTGTAGCATATTCTACCTGGCAAGTAAACTTACTCGGAAATGCCCTAAATGTGCATTATGAATGCTCTGAATCACCACGAGTTTATCTTAAAACACTTATTTAAAATATATTAGCTCAGCAAACTTTTTATACTATTGCATGATCTTGTAGTTACTATACTGACGCATATGCATCATTGCGTGCCTGGTGGATGTCCCTGCGAATTTGTTCTAACAGTTTATCCACCGAAGGAAATCTTTTCTCTTCCCGCAACCGGCGGATAAAATAAACATGCATGTGCCTACCATATAGATTACCAGAAAAATCAAGCAGGTGCACCTCAATTGTACGAGCGTATGCGTTTCCGTGGAAGGTCGGTTTCACGCCTATATTGGCTACCCCGAGGAATATATCCCCGTCCAACTGCACCTTAACCGAATAAACACCATTGGCAGGAACCAATATCCCAGGACTGGTTTCCAGATTGGCGGTGGGAAAACCCAACTGGTTACCGCGCCTTTCACCGTAGACTACCTCTCCCACCACCACGGGGCAATAACCCAAATATTTTCTGGCTTCTTGTATATCACCGTCCGCAAGAAGGTTTCTAATTAACGTGCTGCTAATCGGCCGCTCTTCAATAGTAACGGGACTAATAACTTCCACCCCAAAACCCAGATTTTGTCCCATACTTTGTAACAAATCAGGGGTTCCCTGGCCCATATATCCAAAGGTATAATTATAGCCCACAAAGACCGTGTTTACACCAAGGTGCTGAAACAACACGGTGTTTACAAAAGCTTCCGGACTTATACGGGCAAATTCAAGGGTAAACGGAACCAGGATTAATACTTCCACTCCAAGACTCTTGAACATTTTTTGTTTGATAGCGGGTGAAAGGATCATGGGTGGTGCCGCTTCCGGGTTTAAAACCGCCATGGGATGGGGCATAAAAGTAAATACTGCGGCGGTGCCACCTACTTCCTTAGCCCTGTTCACCAGGTCGCCGATTAGTTTCCGGTGACCAAGATGCACACCGTCAAAGTTACCCAGTCCAATAACCATATTGCTATATTTTTCTTTTAAGTCAAGCCAATTATTGTAAACATGCACGCTAAAACAACCTCCGCTCTAGTGCAGCGACACAAAATCCTGATCCAAAAAAACTGATAGCCGTAAAATACATATCATAAGATAGGAAACATACCTTCGAAGAAGTGTGTCCTCAGATGGATGGTACTAGTCCTAAATTAGCACCTTTACAGGTTGGAACATCCGGTATTCAGGTTTTCCCGCCACCGGGTTAGCCATAGCCAAGGCCAGTAGACCGGCCGATTCTTCAATACGTACCACCTGATGCGCAGAAGTAGGGTTTTCCATGGGCGTATACGGTAAGAGCACCTTGTTTCCGCAACATACGGCCTTAACAGCCGAACCCGAAATATTTACACTAGGCAAGTGCTCCAGCGCTTTACTCATAGAAACCATTACATCGCTGATTTCCCCGCTTATGCTTTTATCTTTTAACTCCTCCAGGGTGATGGTATTCTCCAGCGGAAAGACCCCGGCCCTGGTACGCAATAAAAAAGACATGTGCGCACCACAACCAATTCTTTCACCCAAGTCGTGGCACAACGTGCGGATATATGTTCCCGCCGAACAGTGAACGTCAATAATTGCCCTGGGAGCCTTAAGCTTATCATTAATGAAATTGACTAGTGTCAGGTCGTATATGTGAATTGTACGAGGCTTTCTTTCCACTTCTATTCCGGCCCGAGCCAGTTCGTAAAGTTTCTTACCCTGGTGTTTTAGCGCCGAAACCATGGGCGGGATCTGCTGGATAGAACCACGAAAACCGGCTAGGCATTGTTCAACCAGTCCGGCCTCCAATTCACCTGCATAGCATTCTTTAATAATATCACCAAAACTATCCTGGGTGGTTGTTGAGCGCCCGAAAATAATTTCAGCCCGGTACTTTTTTTGATCCGGCAAATATTCAATAATCCTAGTAGCCTTTCCCAAGCACACTGGCAGTACACCGGCAGCTCCGGGATCCAGTGTTCCGGTATGACCAACCTTTTTTTGACCGATAGTTTTCCTAACATAATAAACGACATCGTGACTGGTCATACCCGGCGGTTTTAAAACACTGATAATCCCGTTCATTTTCCCTCTTCCTCCAAGGCAATCAGCGCAGCGTCAACAATTTGCCGCCGAATGTCCACCAGTTTGCCTTCCACAATACAGCCGGAAGCCCGTTGATGACCGCCCCCACCAAATTGGGAGGCCAGTTTATTGACATCTACAAAATGCTTGGAACGAAAACTGATTTTAAACCGCTTATCGTCCATTTCGCGAAAAAACAGAGCCAGTTCCACCCCTTTAATGGTTCGAGGGTAGTTGGTTACGCCGTCCACGTGTTCATCCCGTGCATTTAATCTATTTAAAGTGTTCCTCTCTATGTACATCGAGGCCAATTTGCCACAGGGGCTGACATCTAACGTCTTTAATACTTCGCCCAGCACCTTTAGGCAGACCACTGGTTTTTCCTCGTATAACTGCTTATTAATCTGCGAAACGGGTATCCCTGTTTCCATCAACCGGGCTATAATTCGGTGGGTAGCAGGTCTTACCCCATCATAACGGAAAGACCCGGTATCAGTATTAATAGCTACGTAAAGACATAAAGCTATATCAACATTAATGTCAACAGGGAGTAATTGCAGCAGTTCGAATACTATTTCCCCCGCTGCCGGCGCCTGCGCATCATTCAAGTATAGATGCCCGAAATTAACCCCACCCGCATGGTGATCAATGATAATAATGCCACCAAACCTGTTTAACAGTGTTTTAAAGTGTCCCAACCGGTCAGGCACCGAACAGTCCACGGAAACAAAAATTTCCGGTATATCCGGCACCTGTAGTTCGGACTTAATATCATCCGCTCCGGGGAGTAGACCTAGGTATTGGTCCGGTACCGGATCCGGGCTGAGCAGGTGAACCTGTTTGCCCATGCTGCGCAGGGCCAGACCCAGAGCCAGCATAGACCCCAGGGAATCGCCGTCCGGCATAACGTGTCCGCAAAGGGCGATGCTATCGGCGGTGCTTAGCATATCTGCCACAGCTGACAGAAGATCCGACCGGCTAGTCATCTTTTACCCTTACCTCGTTTAATAATTCAATTATCCTGGCACCGTGGTCCAATGATTCGTCTAACTTAAAGGATACCTCCGGTACTTGTCGCATTCTAATCCGACGGCCTAACTCAGTGCGAATAAACCCCTGTGCTTTTTTCAGCGCCGCCATGGTTAAATCACGTTCTTTCTCCGCACCTAATACGCTGACGTATATCTTAGCGTATTTCAAATCACCGGAAACTTCCACGCCGGTCACGGTAGCAAACCCGACACGCGGATCTTTAAGCTCGGCCCGCAGCATTTCGGAAACTTCCTTTTTTATTGATTCGGCCAACTTTTCCGGCCGGTGGGACATGGAAATCCCCCCCATTAAGAATTTTACATTAGCTGGCGTAGCTTTAAATGCCAGGCTGCGGTTATTATGTCACCCGGATAGACAGTTGAACCAGCCAATCTAAAGTCTAGGCCTTTGACTTTCTTTGTTAAGCCAGTTCCCTTTTTACTGCTTCCGTGGTAAATGCCTCCAACTGGTCATTTTCCCTGATATCATTAAATCGATCAACGGTAATGCCACACTCGTAGCCATGAACAACTTCGCGCACGTCATCCTTAAATCGCTTAAGCGATTCCAGGGTTCCCTCATGAACCACGATACCGTCTCGGATTACCCGAACCCCGGCATCTCGGGTTATTTTACCCTCGGTGACATAGCAGCCGGCAATGGTACCCACTTTGGATACCTTGAATGTCTTACGCACTTCTACGCGACCTAGAATTACTTCTTTGTATTCCGGTTCCAACAGGCCGCTCATAGCCGCCTTGATATCCTCAATGGCGTCATAAATAACCCGGTAGAGTCTGATATCGATTTTTTCAGCTTCTACTGCTTTTCTGGCATTTACGTCGGGCCGCACGTTAAAACCAATCACAATGGCATTTGATGCCGAGGCAAGCATAATATCTGATTCGGTGACAGCACCAACACCGCCGTGAATTACGTTCACCCGTACCTCTTCAGTATTTATTTTTTCTAGAGCCTGCCGGACAGCCTCAACCGAACCCTGCACGTCGGCCTTGATGATAATGTTTAACTCTTTGACCTGGCCTTCCTTGATTTGGTTGAATAAATCATCCAGGGATACCTTGGGCGCGGCGGTTTTCATTTCCACTTCCCGCTTTTTCGCCAGCCGTTCGTCTACTACCTGTTTGCCTAGTTTTTCGCCTTCTACAGCAAAGAACAGTTCACCGGCAGGTGGGACTTCAGAGAACCCCAATACCTCAACAGGTGTTGAAGGTCCTGCTTTTTTAACCCGACGACCTGCATGATCCACCATGGCTCGCACTTTACCATACGCGACTCCGGCGATGATAAAGTCGCCTACTTTTAGCGTCCCGTTTTGTACCAGTATAGTGGCTACCGGGCCGCGTCCCTTATCCAGTTCGGCCTCAATTACAGTACCCCGTGCCGCCCGGTCGGGATTGGCTTTAAATTCGTTGATTTCCGATACCAAGAGAATCATTTCTAGTAATTCATTAATATTTGTCTTTTCCTTGGCCGAAACTTCAACGAAGATTGTTTCTCCGCCCCATTCTTCGGCTACCAGATTATATTCGGTCAGCTCGCGTTTTACTTTCTGAGGTTCGGCATCAGGTTTATCTATCTTGTTGACAGCAATTATGATAGGCACTCCCGCCGCCCGGACGTGGTTTATAGCTTCCACTGTTTGTGGCATTACCCCGTCGTCCGCTGCCACCACCAGGATGGCAATATCGGTTACCTTGGCCCCCCTAGCCCGCATGGCCGTGAATGCCTCGTGGCCCGGTGTATCAACAAAGGTAATTTTTTTACCTTTATGCTCTACTTGATAGGCGCCAATATGCTGGGTAATACCACCTGCCTCGGAGGCAGTTACATTTGACTCTCTGATGGAGTCAAGCAGTGATGTTTTACCATGGTCAACATGGCCCATGATGGTTACTACGCAGGGGCGCGCACGCAGATCCGCCGGAGCGTCCTCAGTTTCCTGAACCACCTGAGCTTCTTTTTCCATATCCATTTTTACGTGCACTTTAAAACCCAGTTCATTGGCCAGGATGGTAGCCGTGTCAGAATCAATTTCCTGGTTGATACTGGCCATTACACCCAATGCCATAAGCTTTTTAATTATCTCAGATGCGCTAATGGACATCCTTTCGGCCAGATTTTTAACGGTGATAGTTTCACCGATAGTAATGGGCTTTTTCTCTCTAACCGGCACTTGTCGCGTTTCCTGCTGGGGTCTTCTCTTATGCCCCCCCCGCTTGAATGCCTGCGACTTTTCATTCGCCAGGTCGCGTTTATCAAAACGTCCTTTTTTATCTGCTTTACCCTTATATGCTTGCTTTTCAACCTGTTTAACCCGTTCCTGAGCCTTGGTTTTTTCTAAAGCCTTAACTTTGTCCGGTTTCGCCTTCTCGGCCAGTTTTATCTTGGCTGCATCTCCACCGCGAGGGCCGGGTGCTCCACTACGCGGACCGGGTGCTCCACCGCGAGGACCGGGTGCTCCACTACGCGGACCGGGTGCCCCACTACGAGGACCTGGTGCCCCACTACGAGGACCTGGTGCCCCACTACGAGGACCTGGTGCCCCACCGCGAGGACCTGGTGCCCCACCGCGAGGAGCAGGTGCCCCACCACGAGGAGCAGGTGCCCCACCACGAGGAGCAGGTGCCCCGCCACGAGGAGCGGATGCTCCACCTTGTTGGTTCGATGTTCCTGTACCACGGGAACCGGGTGCGCCCATGGGTCGCCCATCTTTATGACCCTGTTCAAATTGTGGCCGTTGTTGCCTGCTATCGGCAGCACCGGTTCTAGTATTTTGGGTGTGCTCTGCCGGTCTAGGCCGGTTATCCCTGTTATCACGCCGTTCGCCAGCGTTTGTTTCAGGTCTAACCATCGCCGGTTGCCTTTCTTGCGGTACCGATTGATTTTCCCGGGATGCCGGTTTAGGCTGCTCATGGGATTGCGGTTGAGGTTGAGGCTGAGTATCAGGTCTCGCTTGAATATCAGCAGGGTTTTTCCTGGGTGGAACCCCTTTCCCCGCATTATAACGAGGTTTTTCCGTAAATCTTCTGTCGGGCGGCCGTGATGGAACCCGATCCACCAGTCCTGGACCGCGATCATAACGGTTTTGGCCACCACGTTGATTTTCACGACCGGTACGTGGCGCTCCCTGCCGACCGACATCAGCACCATCACGAGGCTTTTGCGGTGCCGGCCGATCATTATTAGCCGGCCTACTAGTAGTAGCCGGCTTGACGTTTTGAGCCTTGTAATGATTTGTTAACTTTACTATATCAGCATCGTCCAGGGTACTCATATGGGACTTTGTTTCCACGCCCATGCGAGTAAGCTGCCGCATTAATTCCTTGCTTTCCAGGTCTAGTTCCCTGGCAACTTCGTGGACTCGTTTTTTTACCAAAAAAATCACCTCCGAAAAAATTAGCAAACGTTCATAAGCCAGCATCGCCCCTTTCCATCGCCCCGGCAACACCCCGGGCCAATTGCTCGTCGGTTATAGCCACCACAGCACGAGGCGGTTTTCCCAACAGTTTACCCAGTTCATCTCTGGAAGCGTAAAAGAAAATGGGAATACTCTTTTCTTTAGCCAGTAGGATATATTTTTCCTTACTGCGCGGTGCGGCGTCTCTTGCCATCACCAACGCTTTTACCTCGTTACGCAGGATACTCTTTTCTACAGCTGTACCTCCGCTCAACACCTTGCCGGCCCGCCTGCACAGCCCGAGCATCCGCGGTATAGGGCCGGTCACGGTTGACCCAACCTTTCCAGCAATCCTTCCTTTAACCCCGAATCTATTTGGTGTCTTAGGGCCTTTTCCAAACGTTTTCCTTTAATAGCCTTTTCCAGACATTCAACACTGGGGCAAATATAGGCACCGCGTCCCGAGCGTTTGCCTGTATGGTCTATTTCAATAGACTCTTCCGGTGTTCTAACTACCCGAATTAGTTCCCGCTTGGATTTCATTTCCTGGCAGCCAACACACATCCGCTGCGGGATTTTTTTTACCCTGGGCAAGTCAGCCACCCCCTATTCTATGAACTCCTCTGCAAACAGGTCCTCATAATCAGGGTATAATTCCGCCATCTGGCTTTCACTCTTGATATCTATTTTCCACCCAGTCAGTTTGGCTGCCAGTCGCGCGTTTTGGCCTTCTTTGCCAATGGCCAAAGAAAGCTGGTAATCAGGTACGATTACTCTGGCCACTTTTTCGTCTTCCCAGACTTCAACGGCTACTACTTTGGCCGGGCTCAATGAACTGGCCACAAACTTGGAAGGATCGGGATCCCACTTGATGATATCTATTTTTTCACCATTCAGTTCATTTACTATGGTTTGCACACGCATACCCTTGGGCCCCACGCAGGCACCCACGGGATCAACGTTTTCATCTCTGGAGTATACAGCTATTTTGGACCGGTGTCCGGCCTCCCGGGCAACCGATTTCAACTCCACTACACCTTCCTGTAATTCGGGCACCTCCAGCTCAAACAATCTTTTAAGCAAGCCGGGATGGGTGCGAGAAACAAAAACCTGCGGGCCCTTGGTGGTCTTGCGCACCTCAACAATATAGGCCTTAATTCGGTCGCTCTGCCGATAATTTTCTCCCGGCATCTGTTCGGCCTGGGTCAAAATCGCTTCGGTTTTACCCAACTCAATATATATATTTCTTTGTTCTAAGCGTTGCACCACACCGTTGATAATATCACCCTCACGGTTGGCAAACTCCTCGTAAATTATATTACGTTCGGCCTCACGGATTCTCTGTACCACCACCTGTTTAGCCGTTTGAGCGGCAATGCGACCGAAGTTCCGGGGCGTAACCTCGGTTTCCACAACATCGTTAAGCACATATAATGGATCTATCGCCTGAGCCTCTTCCAATGAAATCTCCAATCGCTGATCTTCCGCCGTCTCAACAACATTACGCCGGGCGTATACCTTGCAATCTCCCGTTTCCCGGTCAATATGTACTTTAGCGTTTTGCAGTGAGCCGAAGTTCCTTTTATAGGCGGAAAGCAGCGCAGCCTCGATGGCCTCAAGCAATATATCGACCGAGATCCTTTTTTCCTTTTCCAGATCCCTCAGGGCTTCCAAGAATTCGGTATTCATTTACCCGTTTCCCTCCACACTAAAATTCAGCAATCAGCCGGGCTGACGCAACCTGTTCCATGGGAATAACAATATTGTTACCTTCGGCTTCCAGGGTAACCGATTGATTGCTGGCCTCCATCAACACGCCTTTAAACTTACGCCTGCCTTCCACCGGAACAAATGTGTTCAGGCTGATTTGCCGGCCAGCAAACCGTTCATAATCAGCCAGTTTTTTCAACGGCCTTTCAATCCCCGGGGATGATACTTCCAGTGTGTAAGCATGGGGTACGAGATCGTGTTCGTCCAGCAGCGGATCAACATACTGCGAAACCCGTTGGCAGTCTTCCAGGCCGATGCCACTGGGTTGATCGATGAATATCCTTACAAACCAGTGACCGGCTTCCTTGATATACTGTATGTCGACCAGCTCAATACCCATATCATCCAGTCCCGGCGCAATAAGTTCCTCCACAGCCGTCGCTACCTTGTTAGTGGCCATAATCAGTCCCCCTCGCGGACAACATCCGTTTTACAAGTTTACAGGTTTTTATTAGTATAAGACGAAAGAGTGGGCTTTACCCACTCTCCTTAAACGAAATAACCCTGGAAAGTTAAACTGCAAAACGCACCTCAAGTCAAACGTCAAACCAATGGTTATTATACAATAAAAGTTAGGATTTGACAAGGAAGTCGCATATCTAAAGAGATTCCTTAACGGTGACACTTACAACCCAGTGTAACCCAATCCAAGCAGGCTGCTTTTTACCTCATCCACTATTTTATCCAGGGGTACCATTTTCATATCCCCGGTTTGCCGGGTAGTAAGCTCGACCTGACCGGCAGCCAGACCCTTATCACCCACAGTAATGCGCAACGGGTACCCTACCAGGTCGGCATCCTTGAATTTAACTCCGGCTCGTTCCGGGCGATCATCAAGCACCGCTTCCACCCCGGTCGCCACAAGTTGCCGATAAATGCTTTCCGCCGTGCCAAACTGGTGTTCATCCTTATGGTTCACCGGCAACACCGCTACGTGGTAAGGCGCAATCTGAGCCGGCCAAATAATCCCCCGTTCATCGTGATATTGTTCCACGGCAGCAGCCATGGTTCTGGTTACCCCGATTCCATAACAGCCCATAATAAACAATCTGGCCTGGCCGTTTTCGTCTAAAAAAGTGGCGTTCATGGCCTTGCTGTATTTGTCACCTAATTTGAATACCTGGCCAACCTCGATACCGCGGGCTTCCAGTAATTTATTGCCGCAATTGGGGCAAGGTTCGCCTGATTTTACCAACCGGATATCGGTGACAATATCGGGCTCAAAATCCCGGCCCAGGTTTATGTTTACCAAGTGATGGTCGTCTTCGTTAGCACCGCAAACGGCGTTGGTCATAGTCATAACCTCGGGATCCGCCACTATGCGCACACCTTTAAGCTGCACCGGTCCGGCAAAACCCGTCTGGGCACCGGTAACCGCAAGCACCGTAGCCGGGCCGGCCATATCCAACTTGACGCAGCCCAAAATATTATACAGCTTTATTTCGTTAATCTCCCGGTCACCCCGCACCAGTGCGGCTACCGTTTCCTTTTCGGTAGTGTATAACATAGTTTTAATCATGCGCTCAGGGGCAACTTTTAAAAACGATGCTAAATCGGCAATGGTTCGGCAGTCCGGGGTATGAATCTTCTTCAGTTCCAACACGGGTGTATCGTCCTTTACCCCCGTTACAACGGCCTCAGCCCGCTCTTCATTGGCTGCATAACCGCATTCTTTACCTTCGCAATAAACTATGGTCGCCTCGCCGGATTCGGCCAACACCATGAATTCATGGGTATCCTTACCCCCGATGGCGCCCGAATCGGCGACAACAGGGCGGAAATCCAGTCCACAGCGGCTGAATATATTGTTGTACGCTTCATACATTTTATTATAACTGACATCAAGCCCGTCCTGGTCATAATCAAAAGAGTACAGGTCCTTCATGATGAATTCCCGACCCCGCAGCAGTCCAAACCTTGGCCTGCGTTCGTCCCGGTATTTGTTCTGGATCTGGTATAGCAGCAGTGGTAATTGCTTATATGAATTAATATCTCCCTTGACTAGGGTGGTGATTATTTCTTCATGGGTGGGGCCAAGACAGAAATCCCGGCCATGCCTGTCTTTGAGGCGGAACAGTTCCGGGCCGTACACATCCCAGCGACCTGATTCCCGCCACAGTTCCGCAGGCTGAACAATGGGCATCATCAACTCTTGACCGCCCTGCCTGTCCATTTCCTCTCTGATAATTTGTTCAATCTTTTTAACCACCCGCCAGGCCAGGGGAAGCAAATTATATACCCCCGCCGCCGCCTTACGGATAAAACCCGCTTTAAGCAACAGCTGATGGCTGACTACCTCAGCTTCCGCCGGAATTTCCCGCAGGGTCGGCACCAGCATTTCCGAAACCTTCATTCCTGTACCCTCCAATAACAATGTTGTCGATCTCTTTCATTAGTTCTTCCACCAGCTCGTTTTCCGGTACTCTTCTAATCACTTGGCCCTTGCGAAAGAGGAGCCCTTCGCCCTTACCGCCGGCTATGCCCACATCGGCATGCCTGGCTTCGCCAGGTCCGTTGACCACACAGCCCATAACCGCCACTTTAAGGGGCATGTCCAATCCCGCCAGGCGCTCTTCCACCTGCTCGGCTATGCGTACTAGATCTATCTGCGTGCGACCGCAGGTGGGGCAGGATACCAATTCCACTCCCCGACGCCTGAGTCCCAAAGACTTAAGAATTTCGTATGCCGCCCTAACTTCCAATACCGGGTCACCGGTTAAAGAGACCCGAACCGTGTCTCCAAGGCCTTCCCATAAAAGTATACCGATACCTACTGATGATTTAATGCTGCCGACAAAAGGTGTTCCTGCTTCGGTTACCCCGATGTGCAGCGGGTAGTCAACTTTCTGGGCCAGCATACGGTAAGCATTCACCATCAGCGGCACATCGGAAGCCTTGAGAGATATTTTGATTTCGTAAAACCCCATATTTTCAAGCAATCTTACATGGCGTAACGCGCTTTCCGTCATCGCCTGGGGAGTTACCTGACCGTCCTGGAGCAGTTCTTTTTCCAGAGAACCGGCGTTAACACCAATGCGAATGGGAATGTTCCTACCCGCGGCAGCTTTTACCACCGCCGCCACCCTTTCGTGGCCACCGATATTGCCCGGATTGATGCGCAGTCCGTCCACCCCGGCTTCGATGGCCGCTAAGGCCAGGCGATGGTCAAAGTGGATATCCGCCACTAGGGGTACCGACAAGTCCTTGCGTATAACGGGCAATGCCCGAACCGCTTCCAGGTCAGGAACAGCCACCCGTACAATTTCACATCCGGCTTGAACCAGGCTGTCTATTTGTTTTCTGGTGGCTGCAGCATCCCGGGTGTCGGTATTGGTCATAGATTGCACGGAAACAGGCGCGTCCCCGCCCACTATAAACCCGCCCAAGTTAACCGGCCTGCTTTTTCTACGCTTCATATTAGCAATTCCTCCGGCGAAAACGGTGTGACTCCAGTACCTAAATAACGTAACCTAACCGCTCGCTATTTGGTTCCTTAATTTTAAGGAGATGCATTTTTCATTAACAACTGTAAAATGTCATTATAGGTTATAAAAACCACCAGGAGTAACAAAAACGCAAATCCCACCAAGTGGATATAATTCTCCCTGGCCGGATCCACCGGGCGTCCTCTTAATCCTTCAAAACCAAGGAAAATCAACCGACTGCCGTCAAGAGCCGGGATTGGGAACAGGTTGAACAGACCAAGGTTAATACTCAAAAAAGCCGCCAACTGCAATAGGAACAAAACCCCCGACTCCACCGCCCGGTCGATTTCATACACTATCCGCACTGGGCCGCCTAAATCCGCAGGAACTCGTCCGGTAAACATCTGGCCGATGAAATAAATAATATTATACACCGTTTGGCCTGTTAACTTGATGCCCATCGTCATAGCAAGCAGCGGGTTAACCGATTCCCGGTAGGGGTATATACCTATTACCCCCCTACCTTCCTCGGCGGTTTCGGGCGTTACTTGGTACTCTACCTGCTGACCGCCCCGGAGCACTACAAGATCTGTTTCCTGACCGGGACGCTGGTGAATTGCGGATGTTATATCTTGCCACCCGGCCACTTTTTGGCCTTCAATGCTATAAATTTCGTCGCCTTCCTGCAACCCAACCTGTTGGGCGGGGGAACCAGGTACAACGTCCTTTATTGAGGTACTATCTGCTATCGGGTCGCCACCAAGGGAAACTAGGATAATAGCAAATAGCAGCCAGGCCAGTACAAAATTCATTACGGGGCCGGCAGCTATAACAGCCATTCTTTGCATTACCGATTTATCGCCAAATCTTTCACCTTGGACGGCTTCCTTGTCTTCAGGATCCATGCCGGCCATGCGCACATAACCGCCTAACGGCAGCAATCGCAGGTTGTAAACGGTGCCACTGCGGAGCACACCAACCAACTTGGGCCCAAAACCAAGGCTAAATTCATAAACTTTAATGCCCACTGCTTTGGCCACGGCAAAATGGCCAAGTTCATGGAAAAAAATTAATATACCGAAAACAAAAATGGCCGCCCAGAAAGTAGTCATTAGATTCATCCTTTACCTAAAAAACTTATTACGGTATTTAGAATTCAGTAGTCAGTAGTCAGTAGTCAAAATAAAGAAATGCCCTCAGAATTTTATATGAACTAATTTTCCCAGCGGCGGATCAGTTGTTCTGTTTGATTCCGCGCCCGGCGGTCAGTATCCAGCAGCTCATCCAGTGATTCATAATGAACCGGATTATGAGCGTACATAGCCTCGGAAACGATATCGGTAATGGCAGTAAAGCTAATCTTTCCGGCCAGGAATGCCCCTACCGAAACTTCGTTGGCAGCGTTAAACACAGCTGGCATAGTATTTCCCACCCGACCCGCTTCGTAAGCCAAAGCGAGGGCGGGGAACCGCTTAAGGTCTGGTTCTTCAAAGGTTAGGTCGCGAACCGGCCATGCTAACCTGGGCGCACCACCTGCTGGTCGGTATGGGTGCAGCAGGGCGTACTGGATTGGCAGACGCATATCAGGGACGCCCAATTGAGCAATAACCGAACCGTCATTATATTCCACCATTGAGTGAATGATGCTTTGTGGGTGGATTACCACATTTATTCTATCATAGTCAACATCAAACAGCCATCTGGCTTCAATAACCTCCAGCCCCTTATTCATCAGGGTAGCCGAGTCCACAGTTATCTTGGGGCCCATATCCCAGTTAGGATGATTAAGTGCCATGGTTGGGGTAACTTTTTCTATTTCTTCACGGGTGCAGTTGCGAAACGGGCCACCGGAAGCGGTAAGGATGATGCGCGCTATATCATCACGACTTTCACCGTTTAAACACTGCCAAATTGCCGAATGTTCACTATCCACCGGAGCGATTTCAGTACCATGACGGCGAGCTTCACCCATTACTAGTTCGCCTGCGGCCACCAGGGTTTCCTTATTGGCTAAGGCAATTTTTTTCCCGGCTCCGATAGCAGCCAGAGTGGGTTCCAGACCCGCTGCACCGGATATGGCAGTAAGCACCGTGTCTACCCCGGATGCAGTTGCCACCGCTAATAAACCTTCCCGGCCATAATAAACCTCGGTTCCCGTTCGTGAGCCCAGTTCCTTTTTTAGCCAGCTCGCGTCTTCCTCTCTGCCCAGCGTTACCAACTCGGGTGAAAATTTGCGCACTTGTTCCAGCAGCAGTTCTCTGTTTCCGCCCGCCGCCAGGGCCACCGGCTTTAACTGACCGTTAAAACTGTCCACCACCTGCAGGGCCTGCCGCCCCACTGAACCCGTACTGCCCAATATAGCTAATTGAATCATGGTTCTCCTTTTTGATTAACAGATGGTCATAATATTATTTGTTACTATTAAGCTATTCATAATTAAGGAGTCAGAATTCAGAATAATTCGAGACGATAACCGTTCTTTCATTCTAGCTTCTGACTCCTGACTCCTGTTTAGTTATCATTTATGTACCGAAATACCGGCCTTAATAGCTGCCTGAATGGCAATAACCAGGATTGGCCCCAGAAAAAGCCCCAATACACCGACGGTTTTTAGACCTATATACATGGCCATCAACACAGCCAGTGGGTGCAGTCCTAAATTAACAGCCACCACCTTAGCCTCCATCACCGCCCGGGTAACTATCACCAGTAAGTACAAAACCAGTAATTGCAATCCCAGCACGACATCCGAGTTTATGAATGCCCATATGGCCCATGGAATATAAATAGTGCCCGGCCCCAGCACCGGGATTAGGTCAAAAAAACCAATAATTAAACCAATGGTGATAGCGTACTCGGCTCCAATAAGACGCAGTCCGATGATACTGATTACCGTACTAATAGAAATTAGTACAAACTGAGCCCGTACATAAGCTTGAAATGCACTGGATACCTGACGACTCACTTCTATAGTCTTTTCACCCCAGGGGGCGGGAATAAATCTAATCCACAATTCAATTATTTTATCCCGATCCTTACTGAAGAAATAAGTGGCAATCAGACTGATTATAACCACTAAAATTACGCCAGGAATTCCGGTGACCACGTGAAGCGATATATTGATTAGTTCCCGCGACCAGTTCTGAAGCGTTACAGTAATACTTAACAGAGTAGCGTGCAGGTTATCGGTGACTGTTTTGGGCAGTGTTCCGTATATAACAACACCCTTATGAACCCACTCGTCGATATAATTTTGCAGTGCCGTAAATCTATCAGGCAAGGTCATCGAAAGGTCATTCAATTCTTTAATCAGCCTGAACACCAGCAGAGTGAGTACAATACCGATACTGCCAAAGAAAAGCAACATGGCTAGCGGTACGGATACAGCCCTGGAAAACCGGCCCTGATTACTTAAAAGAACAACCAAAGGTTCCATGAAGGCACTGAATATGGCGGCAATAAGAAAAGGAAATAAAACAACCAGCAGATACTTAAGCCAAGAATACGCTTCGGGCAGCACGTATTTCAGGGCCAAGTAAATGGCCAGCAGTGTCACAGTCCCCGCTAGTACGTACAAAATATTCTGCACTGCTCGCGGCACCTAGCTCACCTCAAGTTATTATAATCTGGCCCACATAGTAGTATACCAGTGGGGCTGTAAACAACATACTGTCAAAACGGTCAAGAATACCACCGTGTCCCGGTATTAAACCTCCGGCGTCCTTAATTCCCGCTTGTCTTTTGATAGCCGACTCCACCAGGTCTCCTACCTGGGCTGCAATTCCAACCAGCGTACCAAGTACCAGTACAAAAGCCACCGATAAATGAGGGTTAAAAAAAATAACCATTGCCGCCGCCAGAATACTGCCCAACACCCCGCCCACGGCACCTTCTACAGTCTTGCCCGGGCTAAGAGCAGGTGCAATCCTGTGTTTGCCCCATTTACGGCCCACCAGGTAAGCCATGGTATCGCTGGCCCAGGTGCAAGCAAGCATGAAAACAAGCCATATCCAACCGTCACTCAAGGTGCTAATTAGATAAAAATATAGAATTAAGCCTACATAAAGGGTTCCGGCAAAAGTAATGGCCGCATCCAGCGGAGTTAAACGAGGGTAAAGCTTTACTACTGCAATAAGATACATTAACAATATAGTTATAATAGCCGGCCCCGGAAATCCATCCCGAAATATATAAGTAAATACCAGCAATACCAGACAGCCCGCCAGCATCAGCGGCAGGGGTGCCTGTAAATTAGCCCGGTTGCATATGCGGCTCAATTCCCGTGCTCCAAGAATCATCAGTGCAGCAGACACCGCCAGGAGGTATAAACCTCCGTACCAGACAGCCGCCACCAGCAGCGGAATACCTACCAGGGCACTTAATAACCTAAGCCCAAACACTTAATCACCAACCCGAATATCTCAATTGCGTATTAATCCTCCAAAACGTCTCTCCCGGCTTTGAAAATCCAGAAAAGCTTTTAGAAGATCACGTTTGCCAAAATCCGGCCACATGGTATCCGTCATCCAAAATTCCGTATAAGCTAATTGCCACAGTAAGAAATTGCTTAACCGGTAATCCCCGGATGGTCGGATAAGCAAGTCGGGATCCGGCTGTCCTGCTGTATAGAGGTGAGCGGCCAGCACTCCACCATCGATATCCTCCACCCTTAACTGATTACCGTTAATCTTTTCAGCTATTTCCCGGATCGCCTGTACCAATTCAGCTCGGCCCCCGTAATTTAAAGCTACATTAAATACCAGGCCGGTGTTATCGCGGCTTCTTTCCCTGGCGGCATATACGGCTTCCCGGGCTTTTTCCGGCAGTTCAGAGAGAATACCTATAGGGTTTATTTTTACATTATTGGCGCAAAGCTCATCTATTTCCTTATAAAGATATTCTACTAATAAATCCATTAAAACATTGATTTCTTCCCGCGGACGTTTCCAGTTTTCGGTGGAAAATGCGTAAACAGTAAGGTGCCTGATTTTTAGTTCCACGCACAGTTCAACAACTTGTCGTAACGCCTTGACACCGGTTCTGTGCCCAAACGACCGGGGTTTACCCATCCTGACAGCCCAACGTCCGTTGCCGTCCATTATAATAGCTACATGCACAGGTAATTTGGATAAGTCCAGCTGTTCCATTAAATTCTGTTCACTATTCACGCCAACTGACTTTTCAGCGTTTTTACTGCGGTTGCCCAACAGCCGTTTAAACACACGGCAGTCTCCTTTCCCGCACCCTCTAAACTTTAAATCAAGGAGCATCACTTATGAAAATGCACTGTACATACAAAGTTTTTTTTAGGCCTGCATAAATTTGACTCGTTTATTCTAAACTATAAAATAACCCCCTCTGGCAGCGAGGGGGTAGTATGGTTATTCTTCAATAATAGCACCGGTAGGGCACTCCTCGACACACGTTCCACAATCTTCACATTTATCCGTGTCTATTTTGTAGATATCGCCCTCAACGATTGCTTCGTTGGGGCAGGATTCGAGGCAGGTCCCGCAAGCCAAACATTCATCAGTTATCTTATAAGCCACTTTCACACCTCCTTTCTCTTGACGAAGTTCGAAAAGTCTGCGCGAGATTTATCTATTGCATTTTCTATGCCATCATCGTAATTAAGCAATAAAATGATGAAAACTACCTTTCCATCTGCGCGGTTCGGCTTTCTCGTGTTCCTTTTCGAACAATCATTTTATGAAACTCTTTTTATTTTCCGGGAACTTCTCTGGCCACCGTTAACAACAATTTTTTTTCGGCAAGGCAAATACACCGTACCACCCTGAACTGTCCGGTTAGTTCATTCTTTGGTGGAGATGTATACTCGACCTCAACACCCCACCCGGATGCACGGCATGTCTTTAGCGCCTGCTCCAGTTCTCCGGCTAAAAGTTCCAAACACTCCATATCAGACCGTCATGATCTCCTTTTCCTTGACTGACAAAAGCTCATCTATTTCCTTTATGTACTTGTCAGTAAGCTTTTGCACCTCATCTTGCAGACGACGCTGTTCATCTTCTGATATTTCCCCGTTTTTTTGCTGGGTTTTTAAATTATCGTTGGCATCCCGCCGTAAATTACGGACTGCCACCCGACCTTCCTCGGCCTTCTTTTTAATAACCTTAACCAGTTCGGCCCTTCTCTCTTTGGTCAGTTGTGGGATAGCTAATCTGATCACATTGCCGTCGCTCATCGGGGTTATGCCCAGGTCGGATTTCATAATGGCCTTTTCCATTTCGGGCATCGCGGATTTATCCCATGGCTGGATGACCAATAAACGTGCTTCCGGGGTCGAAATATTGGCCATCTGGTTTATCGGTGTGGGTGTACCGTAATAATTCACTGCAATCTTATCCAGCAAAGAAGGAGTGGCCCGTCCGGCACGAAGCGAACCGAATTCCTTATTTACCACTTCTACCGTTTTTTTCATGTTACTCTCAGCTTCGGAAAGTAGAGGATTTGCCATTATTGTCACCCCCAACATACGTTCCAACATTTTCTCCCATCACAGCCCGCCTGATGTTACCCCGGTCGTTCAAGTTAAATACCAGCAGTGGGATGCGGTTATCCATACAAAGGGATGTAGCAGTGGAATCCATTACTCCAAGTCCCATATTCAAAACGTCTATATAACTTAGAGTACTAAATTTCTTGGCGTTACTATTTTTCATCGGATCAGAGTCGTAAACTCCGTCCACTTGTTTGGCCATCAAAATAATTTCTGCTTCAATTTCCGCCGCCCTTAGTGCCGCGGTTGTATCGGTCGAAAAATAAGGGTTACCTGTCCCGGCAGCGAAAATAACCACCCGGCCTTTTTCTAGATGTCTGATAGCCCGTCTGCGAATGTACGGTTCGGCCACCTCGCGCATTTCTATAGCAGTCTGCACCCTGGTGTCGACATCGTGTTTGGACAAAGCATCTTGTAAAGCCAGGGAATTGATTACTGTGGCCAGCATGCCCATATAGTCAGCAGTGGCCCGATCCATGCCCTTGGTACTACCGGCCACCCCGCGCCATATGTTCCCACCGCCCACAACAATTGATATCTGTGCACCAATCTCCACCACTTCCTTTATTTGAACCGCGATGGAGTATACAACTTCCGGGTCAATACCGTATCCTTTGGAGCCGGCAAGTGCTTCACCACTAAGTTTTAAGATTAACCTTTTATATTTGGCTTTGTCCATAAAGAGAATTTTAACCTCCGGTCATACTTATAGTTCTACACCAATAATTTAGATCCTTTTTCCCGGCCGGTAAAATCAAATATATTAGGGTTAAAGTTCCTCCGCATTAGCAAAAAAATCGCACTCTAACTTATTTCTTTGCCTGAGCTGCAACCTCGGCGGCAAAGTCATCTTGTCTTTTTTCAAGACCTTCGCCCAGCTCGAAACGGACAAACCTGCGCATCGAGATATTCTCACCGATTTTAGAAATTTTTTCGGCAATCAGCTGCTTTACGGTCTTATCGGGATCCTTCACAAATGGTTGTTCTAGAAGGCATAATTCTTTATAAAACTTTTCTATCCTTCCTTCTACCATTTTTTGAATAATTTTTTCTGGTTTACCTTCGTTAGCCGCCTGGACAGCCAAAATCTCTTTCTCCTTGGTTATTAACTCTTCAGGCACTTCTTCCCTACTTACATACTCGGGTTTGGCTGCGGCGATTTGCATGGCTATGTCTCGTACCAGGGCTTTAAACTCATCTGTCTTAGCTACAAAATCGGTTTCGCAGTTTATTTCTACCAGCACCCCGATTTTGCCCCCACCGTGTATATATGATTCAACGAGGCCTTCAGCGGTTACCCGACCTGCCTTTTTAGCCGCAGCAGCAAGGCCCTTCTCACGCAAGTAATCGCCGGCCTTTGCCACATCACCGTTAGTCTCCACCAGAGCCTTTTTACAATCCATCATCCCAGCCCCGGTTCTTTCGCGCAATTCCTTAACACTTGCTGCAGATATATCAGCCATAATAATCATCCTCCCTACTAATGCATAAAGTATTTGTTACTATTTGTCAGATATTCGAAATTCAGATTTCAGTAGTCAGAAGTCGATAGTCAAAATACCCTTAGTATAATGCTTTTATCCGTAATATTCATTGTTATAGAGACGGCGAATGCCGGTTCTTTTATTCTGACTCCTGAATTCTGACTACTGAATTCCAAGTAATTAATATTATTTCCTCTTTTGCAAAATTCAAACAAACCGTTTTTAAGACAGAAAAAAGGCAGGGGTTACCCTTTACGGTTAAACCCCCACCGTTTTCTTTACTCTGCTACCGCAACCTGTTCTCCCTGCTTACCTTCAAGCACTGCATCAGCCATTTTGCTGGTCAACAGTCTGACCGCCCTGATGGCGTCATCGTTGCCTGGTATAATGTAATCAATTTCATCGGGATCGCAGTTGGTATCTACGATGGCTACAATGGGGATTCCCAGTTTGCGCCCTTCAGCAACAGCAATGCGCTCTTTGCGCGGGTCGATAACAAACATAGCGCTTGGCAAACGCCGCATATCCTTGATGCCGCTCAGGAATTTGCTCAGTCTTTCTTTCTCGTGCATTAACTCGGCTACTTCCTTCTTGGGCAGCTTTTCGGCAATCCCGTTTTGTTCCATACGCTCCAGCTCATGCAGTCTGTCAATACGCTTGCGAATGGTTTGGAAGTTAGTCATCATACCACCCAACCAGCGCTGGTTCACATAAAACATACCGCATCGTTCGGACTCTTCCCGGACCGATTCCTGAGCCTGCTTTTTGGTACCCACGAAAAGAATTGAGCCACCATCCTGAACAACGGATCTAACAAAATTGTAGGCTTCCTCAACTTTTTTAACGGTTTTCTGCAGGTCGATAATATAAATACCATTCCTGTCAGTAAAAATAAAAGGTGCCATCTTGGGATTCCATCTCCGGGTTTGGTGCCCGAAGTGAACGCCTGCTTCTAGCAACTGCTTCATTGAAATTATGGCCATTAGTTACACCTCCTCCCACCGGTTTTTCCCTCCGCGGTCTTCATTTTCCAGTAAGGCCCCATATAGGGGACCGCTTACCAAAATCGGGCCGCGTGTGTATTTCGCACCAGCATGTATTCTAACACAAACTTAAGGCGGTGGCAAGATTACCCGCAATAAAAAAAGACCGCCGAGATGCCGCGGTCATTTGATTCCGTTATACTATTGATGTTTAAGACGATCTAGTTCCTCAAGCAAACGGTCGTTAAGAACCTTAATGTAAGTTCCCTTCATGCCCAGTGACTTGGATTCAATAACCCCGGCACTTTCAAACTTACGCAGGGCGTTCACAATAACGGATCTGGTGATACCCACCCGGTCTGCAATTTTACTGGCTACCAAAAGACCTTCATCACCCTCAAGTTGTTCAAAAATATGGTGCACAGCATCCATTTCGGAATAAGAGAGCGTGCCCAACGCAATTTGCACAGCGGCCCGCTTTCTGGCCTCTTCTTCCATCCGATCCTGCCGGGCTCGTAATATTTCCATACCCACCACAGTGGCACCCAGTTCAGCCAAAATAAGGTCTTCATCGTAAAAGTTGCGGTCATATTTGGCCAATACTAGCGTTCCCAACCTGGTACCGCCACCCACGATAGGTACCACAGTGGTTACCTTGCTATACTGGCATTTCTTGTCATTTTGAAAAGCGCAGACGTTTAAGGTCTGACAGATGTTGGCATGGGTTTCAATAATTCTTAATAGATTTTCGTTGTAATCTTCGGGAAAACCGGCCAAAGATTCCACTATGCCTTCCATTATTTCGCAAACAAAACCTCTAAGGTAAGTATACCCCAAAACTTTCCCCCGACGGTCAAGGATATAAACGCTGCACTCTATGTTCTCACTCAGGATTGCGGCAATTTCCTTGAAGTCAACCGGATAGCCCGCTGATTTTTGCAGTACTTTGTTTATGGAACGGGTCTTTTCCAGCAAGCCTCTCAAATCTCATCGCCTCTTTTCTGAACCAATTATTCTTGTTTATTTTTTTATTTTTGATAATCAGTGAATATTCAACATACATATTTATATTTAATTTGTATTTTGCCACAACGGGGGATATAAAACACATACCATGATAAATAAAAATCATTAACTTCTAATGCTCTTGTACTCCTTATCAAACACTAACTCACTTAAAGGATATACCTGCTTAAATCCCTGTCCCCGGCAATATCTGAAAGCTTTTTCGACACGTAGTCTTCATTAACGTCAAAAGAACCGACGGTTAGATCCGCGGCCTCAAAAGAAATGTCTTCAAGCAGCTTCTCAACAATGGTGTGAAGCCTTCTGGCACCGATGTTTTCCGTTTGCTCATTAACAGTATAAGCGATTTCGGCAATTTTCACAAGGGATTTTTGCGAGAAGTTGAGCTCAAGCCCCTCAGTGCGCAATAATTCGATATATTGCCTGATTAAGGAATTTTTTGGCTCAGTTAATATCTGCAAAAATTCATCCCTGGTAAGGCTGGATAATTCTACCCTGATTGGAAAGCGCCCCTGCAGTTCAGGAATTAGATCCGACGGTTTAGACATGTGAAACGCCCCGGCAGCAATAAATAAGACATGGTCGGTCTTAACCGGGCCGTATTTAGTCATCACTGTGGAACCCTCCACCACGGGTAAGATATCCCGCTGCACCCCGCCACGAGAAACATCAGGGCCGGCACCGCCATCTCTTACTGCTATTTTATCGATTTCATCAAGGAAAATAATGCCGCTGTTTTCAGCCCTGTTTACTGCAGCAGTTGAGACTTCATCCATATCAATTAGCTTGTGTGCTTCTTGCTGGGTAATAATTTTACGTGCTTCAGTAACAGTTACCCTGCGTTGGTGCTTCTTTTTTGGCAGCAGATTGCCCAACATGTCGCCAATATTAATGCCCATCTCCTCTACCCCGGACCCACTAAACACTTCCATCATTGGCGGCTTGGTATCTTCCACTTCAATTTCTACAAACTCTTGTTCCAGTTCACCGCGTTCCATTTTTTCCCGTAGCGTCTCCCGTTCAAAACGTATGCGACTGGCCATCTGTTCGTAACGGTTTTCATCTCCCTGATCCGCTGTCTTAGTTGTACCAAATATCATTTCCAGCGGATTCTTAACCTGTTTATCCTGCCGCGGCATTGGCGCCAATAATTCAATAATCCGCTCATCGGCTAATTTCTTGGCTTTATCCTCTACCTGAGTCATTTTTTCCTGACGAACCATCCTAATAGATGTTTCCACCAAGTCACGAACCATGGACTCAACGTCCCGGCCGACGTACCCCACCTCGGTAAATTTAGTAGCTTCTACCTTTATGAACGGCGCACTGACCAGCTTGGCCAACCGCCTGGCGATTTCAGTTTTCCCTACACCGGTAGGCCCAATCATGAGGATGTTCTTGGGCATTACCTCGTCCATTAGATCCTCGGGCAGCTTATTTCGACGGTACCTATTGCGCAGGGCAATAGCCACGGCTTTTTTAGCCTGGCCCTGGCCCACCACGTACTTATCCAGTTCGGCTACTATTTCCTTGGGTGTAAGTGATTCCATCAACGAATCCCCCCGGTTTTTAAAATGAAGCACTCAGTAGTCAGGAGTCAGAATTCAGAATACGTAAATATCATTAATGCGTTTCCCCATTCTGACTACTGACTACTGACTACTGGGCAGTTACAGTGTTTCCACGGTAATTCTGTCATTAGTGTATACGCATATTTCGGCAGCAATGGCCAGCGCCTTTCCCACTACCTCGGTTGCTGGCATGTCGGTATACCTGGCCAACGCTCTTGCGGCCGCAAGTGCGTACGGGCCACCCGATCCAACGGCAACAATACCGTCATCTGGTTCAATTACTTCGCCGCTGCCGCTGATCACAAGAATGCACTCTTTATCCACCACCACCAGCAGAGCTTCCAGGCGACGCAGATACTTATCGGTACGCCAGTCTTTGGCTAATTCCACTGCTGCTTTTTTCATGTTCCCCTGGTAGCTCTCCAGCTTACCCTCAAATTTTTCAAATAAAGTGAGCGCATCTGAGACCGAACCGGCAAAACCTGCTAACACCGCGTTGCCGTGCAAACGGCGCAGCTTACGGGCGTTATGCTTTAGGACGGTATTTTGACCAAAAGTAACCTGACCGTCACCGGCTATGGCTACGTCCTGGCCTTTTTTAACTGCCACAATGGTAGTGGCATGAAAGTCGCTCATTAATAGTTCCCTCCATGAATAAGGTAACGCCAATTTTTGTGAGTACTACATAACGCCTCACGCTCTTGGGTGTGTCTTGTCATATATACGCTTGACACGTTCCCGACTAAGGTGAGTATATATTTGGGTGGTGGAAAGACGGGCGTGCCCTAAAAGTTCCTGCACCGCCCGGAGATCCGCCCCGTGATCAAGCATATGGGTGGCGTATGAATGGCGAAAAGTGTGCGGACTGGTTTCAGGATCTATTCTTACCAGATTTGCATACCGTTTAATCAACCAGCGCACGCCGCGATCCGTCAGTCGCCCGCCCCGGTTGTTTAAAAAAAGGGCGTCAACCCGACCGGTGCGTTTACTTATCAGCATAGTCCGGGCTTTTTTTATGTATATGTTTAAAGCACTAACAGCAAATTCCCCCAGCGGCGCGATCCTCTCCCGATTACCTTTACCGGTAACCTTGACGGCGGCCCGTTTAAAATCTACATCACCGATGTCGATCCCCACCATTTCTGATACCCTGATGCCCGTACCGTAAAGTGTTTCCAAAACCGCCCGGTCACGGATGCCGAGTATACTGCTACGCTCAGGAACCTCCACCAGTTTGGCCATATCCTCTTCGGCCAGAAACCCGGGCAGTTTTTTTTCCCGCCTGGGGTTACTGATCCTGCGCAACGGGTTTTCATTAAGTACCCCTTCCCTGCAAATATGGCGGTAAAAGGAACGCCAGGAAGAAAGCCGTCTTGATATTGTAGCACCCGCTTTATTTCTTGCCCGCATGTCTGCTAAATAGTTCCTGAATAATACAACGGTGATTTCCGATGGATGTAAAGTATAATCATCCCGGCTTAATTCACGCGCAAAAAAGGTCAGCCCGTCAAACAGATCCCGTTGGTAGTTTTGCACTGTATGCGGTGAGGCGTTCTTCTCGACTTGCAGGTATATTAAAAAGCCATCAAAATAACCGTACACTTGTACCACTCCTCACAGCCCCGCTGATTTCCTCCAGCTTTCCAGGCCGTCCAGCGCCCTTTGCGCGTAGGTGGCATTACGCTTTTTACGGTCCTTAATTTTTTCATTCAGCGGTGGGAACAGCCCGAAAGTGATATTCATGGGCTGAAATTTATCCGGGTCTGCGGAGGTTATATAGTAAGCCAGCGCTCCTAGTGCAGATTCACTGGGCGGTGCCAGTGGTTGATGTCCAAGAACTAACCGGGCGGCGTTAACGCCCGCCACCAGACCTGAGGCCGCTGATTCTACGTAGCCTTCAACACCGGTTATTTGGCCGGCAAAGAAAAACCGGCTTTCACTTTTGCACTGATAGGTTGGGTGCAAAAGAACGGGTGAATTAATATATGTATTGCGGTGCATCACCCCGTAACGGACGAATTCAGCTCTTTCAAGCCCGGGGATCATACTGAACACCCTTTTTTGTTCGCTCCACTTGAGGTGGGTCTGAAATCCTACGAGATTTAAAAGCGTGCCGGCGGCGTTATCAATGCGTAATTGTACAACCGCGTAAGGCCTCCTGTCTGTACGCGGATCCATAAGACCAACCGGTTTAAGCGGGCCAAAACGCATGGTGTCCATTCCCCGCCGGGCCAAAATTTCAATGGGCATACAGCCTTCAAAATTTTTTTCCTGCTCAAAATCTTTACGGGGTGCACGTTCAGCAGCCGCTAGCGCATTCCGAAACAATTCATATTCTTCCCGATTCATTGGACAGTTAAGATAGTCATCTGTGCCCCGGTCATACCGGGAAGACCAGAAGGCCTTGTTCAAATCAATTGAATCCAAAGCGACGATTGGAGCCACTGCGTCATGAAAATACAGGTATTCTCGGCCTGTAATTGTTTTAAGTTTCTCTGCTAGTGCTTCGGATGTAAGCGGCCCCGTTGCTATTACCGTTATACCACTGTTATTACCGGTGAACTCTTCCCGAACAACCTCAACCAGCGGGTGATTCTCCAGGATCCGGGTCACTGACCGGGCGAAGCCTTCCCTGTCTACGGCCAGAGCACCGCCGGCCGGAACCGAGTTTTCATCGGCACACCGTATGATGATGGAATCCATCTTGCGCATTTCTTCTTTTAACAGACCTACGGCATTTTCCAGTGCCGTTGCCCGCAGGGAATTGCTACAGACCAGTTCGGCGAAATGCTCGGTATGATGGGCCGGAGAGCTCTTGAAAGGCCGCATTTCGTACAGGCGCACAGGTACCCCCCTGCAGGCGGCCTGCCAGGCGGCTTCAGAACCGGCCAGCCCTGCGCCGACAATGGTAAGAGCTTGTGGCAAATCGTTCCCTCCAATTGTGCCTTTGGTCAATACATTCTGGCACAGTTTGTAAGCAAAGTATTTAGTCCAGGTCTTGTTCATGAAAATACAGTTTTCGCAATCTAAAACTTTTGTATCACAGCACTAGATTGAGCGATAGCATCAGACTGAGCGGTAGCATCATTTTCATCCTCGTCATCTTGAACAATTACTTTACCGCTACATTCTTTATCGATGCAACGGTATACTTTTTTCCCCTTGGTATCTTTAACAACCGTTAGGCCACCGCATTCGGGACACTTGCGATTAGTAGGCTGATCCCAAACAACAAACTCGCATTCCGGGTAATTACTGCAGCCGTAGAACTTGCGTCCTTTTTTACTGCGTCTGAGCACCAGTTCACCACTACATTTGGGGCAGGACACACCTGTAGGTTCCAACAGCGGCCGGGTATTCCGACACTCCGGAAACCCGGGACAAGCCAGGAACTTGCCAAACCTACCCATCTTAACCACCATATTCCGACCGCACTGCTCACATACCTCTTCTGTGACTTCATCTTCCACCTGGATCTGTTCAATTTCTTTTTCAGCTACAGTGAGCATTTTTCGGAAAGGGGTATAAAAGTCATCGAGTATTTTAACCCAGTTAATATCCCCATCCTCAATGCCATCCAACTTTTCCTCCATCTCAGCGGTAAATTCAACATCTATAATATCCGTAAAATATTTTTTCAGTAGTTCAACTACCACGAACCCCAACTCAGTGGGGTAAAAATTTTTTTTCTCCCTAATCACATAACCACGTTTGAGGATGGTATCTACAATGGGTGCATATGTACTAGGCCGACCAATGCCTTTTTCCTCGAGTACCTTAATCAGAGTGGCGTCAGTATAACGCGGCGGCGGCTGGGTAAAATGTTGTTTGGGCACCAATGCACGAAGTTTTAATGTTTCGCCCTTCTTAAGCGCGGGAAAAGTACCATCTTCAGCGCCTTCTTCCTCATCGTCCCGCCCCTCAATGTACACCTGCATGAAACCGGCAAACTTCATTATCGAACCGGCAACCCGGAAAATATATTTACCCGCACTAATATCCACGCTGGTGGTATCAAAAACGGCCGGGCTCATTTGGCTGGCGATAAAACGTTCCCAAACTAATTTATATAATTTAAACTGATCCCTAGTGAGAAACCCTTTAATGCTGTTAGGCTCTCTGGCCACCGTAGTAGGTCTGATAGCTTCGTGAGCATCCTGTGTCCGCCCCTTGGGAGCCGGGCGCTGTACTTCTGCCGGTGCGTAATCCGGCCCATATCGCTGCGTAATGAACTCCTTGGCCTCCAAGGCCGCGGTTTCTGAAATCCTGGTGGAATCGGTACGAATATAAGTAACAAGGCCTACCGGCCCTTCCTTGCCCATGTCCAGACCTTCGTACAGCTGCTGGGCTACCATCATGGTCTTGCGAGCCGTAAAGTTTAATTTACGGTATGCATCTTGCTGCAGACTGCTGGTGGTAAAAGATTGAGCCGGTTGCCTCTTTTTTTCGCGTTTGGTCACTGAAGCCACTGCAAATTTTTCTTCCCGCAGATCGTCCATAATTTGCTGCGCTGAGCTTTCATCCGGAATATGTGCCTTATTATTATCGATTTTGTGCAGTTTGGCCTCGAAAGCACCATTCCTACCTTTCAACAATTTGGCAGTCAGCGACCAGTATTCTTCGGGTACAAAGGCTTGTATTTCATCCTCACGGTCACAGATAAGACGCATGGCCACCGATTGAACCCGTCCTGCGCTGAGACCTTTTTTTACCTTGCGCCACAACAGCGGGCTTAGGTTGTAACCCACCAACCGGTCAAGGATACGCCTGGCCTGCTGTGCGTCCACCCTGTGGTGGTCTATGGGGCGTGGTTGCTTGACAGCGTTTTGTACCGCTTGCTTGGTGACTTCATTAAACTCAATTCTACAAGGGGTATTTTCATCCACGTCCAACATGTTGGCCAGGTGCCAAGCGATAGCCTCACCTTCACGGTCGGGGTCAGAAGCAAGCAATACTCGATCAGCCTTCTTGGTGGCTGACTTTAGTTCCTTGATAATATCTCCCTTGCCGCGGATGGTTATATATTTGGGTTTGAAACCCTTCGTTTCATCAACACCGAACTGGCTTTTAGGTAGATCCCTAACATGCCCCATCGATGCCTTAACGGTATAATTTCGGCCCAGGAATTTCCCCAAGCTCTTTGCTTTGGCCGGTGATTCCACTATAACCAGAGTCTTAGCCACACTATTCACCTCAATAATAATCGCGCTTCTTTTGGTAAATGTATCCCGCATAACGATGTTTTAGAACACTAGTGCCTTGACTGAGAAACCCTTGCCCATTTTTAGGCAAAGTATTTAGTTCATCTCTTGACGTAAAAACAATCGTTACAAGGAAAGGTACTTTACTAGGTTTTGGTGTAAAGCCTGCCCGGCATTTGCTTAATCAAGCCCTTCATTTCCAAAAACATTAATGCTGTCAGCACCTGTCCGGCAGGCAAACCGGTTTTTTGGACCAGCATTTCCACTGAAACGGGTTCGTATTCAATAAGTCTGCTCAACAGTACCTCATCTTCATTCATTTTCAAGTGACCTGAATTATCATTTGCATGCGGTGCAAACAGCACGCCCATACCCAGCTCGGCCATTATATCCCCAGCGCCTAGCACTACCGCCGCACCCTGTTTAATCAAATTGTTAGGCCCCCGGCTGTACGGGGCGGTAATCTGTCCCGGCACCGCCATAACATCACGCCCTTGTTCCAAAGCCACATTGGCTGTGATCAGGGCACCGCTTTTCTCTGTAGCTTCAACTACCACCACTATCCTGGAAAGCCCGCTGATAACCCGGTTACGTACGGGGAAATGCCATGGTTCGGGCTGGGAACCCGGCGGGAATTCGCTAATTACAGCTCCGGTGATTGCAATTTCATCTACCAACCTGGCGTTTTCCCGCGGGTAAACTACATCTACTCCACACCCCAACACCGCCACCGTCCTACCACCGCCCTTGATAGCCCCTCGATGAGCGGCAGTATCAATGCCCCTGGCCATACCGCTGACTACCCCGACACTTGCGGCAGCCAGATCCCGGGCTAAGTTTTCAGCCACACTAAGTCCGTATGGTGTAGCCCGTCTAGATCCAACCAGGGCCACCGGCACATCCCGCAGACTACTCCGGTTACCCCGCAGATATAAAACCGGCGGGGGATCGAATATATTCTTTAGTTGTTCAGGGTAATCTGCGTCGGTATAAAAAAGCAGAGATGTTTCTTTATTACTGCTATCCAAAAAGGCGGCCACTTGATTCAGATTAGTGTTTCGTCTTCGTTCCAGGGTCTCGTTGCGGTATCCCGCCAGCAGCCCGGAAGCGGTTCCGAACTCATTGTCCGGTGCGTACCAGGCCTTTACCGGATCACCAAAACGGTTCATAATTTCCCAAAACCGACGCGCTTGCCCGGCCAGTATAATATGCCAGGCCAGCCAGCAAACTTTTTTATTATCCATCTCAGTCCACCATTTAAGCCTTAGTTAATTACTTTTTAAATTAGCGCTTTGGCAAACTAAATATAAATTATGGTTAAGCACTTGATTTGCACAATTTTCCCTGCGCTTAATGCACACTTTCAAGGTAAAATATAATTTTCCTGCTTGTGCCATAATATCTATCGCCATATTATATACTTCACAGGCGTGCGGAATCAACAGCCGAAATATCAAACTGCTCCGGAGACAGAACATTAAACAGTCGGTCAAGGCTCTGCGGGGCCTGAAAAATATTGGAGTAAGGGTCGCCATTCTGGCTAATTCGCCGGGCAATGTTCTGTATGTTATAAAATCGATGACTAAATTCTTTATATTCTACTTCATGCCAGGTTAAAGGTGTGGATACCGGCGCACCGGACAGCGGTCTTAAACTATATGGGAAAGCCATGGTTTTACCCCATCCGTTTTGTAGATAATCAAGATAAACCTTACCTTTGCGTTTGGCCTTGCTCCTTTCCACCGTAACAAGGTCAGGGTAAGCCCGCAAAATTAATTCGGCCAGGTATTTCATGGCTTCAGTAACCCGGGTGAACGAGTAATCAGCTTCTAAAGGTATGAAAACGTGCATGCCGCTTGAACCAGAGGTTTTAGGAAAACCGGTTATTTCAAACTGTTCCAAGACACCGCGGACAATCAGAGCCACTTGCTTTACCGAGCTGAAAGAGACGCCTTCGGCCGGGTCTAGGTCAAATACCGCCAAGTCAGGGCAATCAATTTCATCTACCCGACTAAGCCAGGCATGTATCTCCAGGCATCCCTGACCGGCCATCCAGGCCAGGGTAGGGGTGTCGTTACAAACGATATAGTTGATTACCTTATGGGTATGTTTAACGGAATACGTTTCCACCCAGTCAGGAGCGTAATCCGGGCATTCTTTCTGATAAAAAAAATCCCCTTGGATTCCGTCTGGATACCTTTTCATCACCAGCGGCCTATTGCGGATGTAAGGAAGCAAAACCGGTGCCAAATCAAGGTAATATTTAATCAGGTGCGCCTTAGTGATATTTTCTTCCGGCCACATCATCTTGTCCAAATTGGACAGGGTTAGCACCCGACCATCAATCTCAACTATTTCCCTAGCCTTTTCGCCCATAATTTCTACCTCAATTCAAAATCTTAATGTGTTTCTTAGTATGGTCTTGGTGGGGAAACTACCACAAATTCTTTAACACTGTTCATCCGCCGGTCTACACTCCCGGGGATTTTTATCACTGCGCAGTCCCCGGTAGACCGGGTGCCTAAGAAGCCCCTGCCCGGTAAGGGTCAGGTATTCTACCCTGCACACTATTTCAGGTATTACCCAGTGTACAGACCGCCCCAAGAGTTCTGCCACCTCCAGGCTTTTATGCTTAGTGCCAATGGCCGCCAGTTTAATTAACAAGGCCTCTTCTGCAACCCTGTCGATACCAGTGCCCACAAGCCCCTGGTAAGCAAATTCTTTGCCATTCCAGGCACCCAGTACCAGCGCCCCCAACCGCCGACTGCCCTTACCGCTCCGATACCCGCAAATTACTAAGTCAGCTTCACGAGTGGCACGTATTTTCTTCCACAGGGGTGACCTGGTTCCGGGCAGGTACCTGCTGTCCATGCGCTTGGCCATCATCCCTTCAAGGCCCCTGCCAACACAGGCTCGGAAAAAGGATATCCCAGCGCCGCGTACCCCATCCGAAACAACAATCAACCGGTTTGGCCCAACAACTGCCTTTAATTCCTCAAACCGGTCAGACAACGGAAAATCCAACAGCGAATTGCCCTGGCAATAAAGTATATCAAATGCCATGTAAAGAGCCGGCATACTCTGCGCCGCCCAGCTTATCTTCTGACTATCGGTAAGTCTAGCCCGGGATTGTAAAGCGGCAAAAGACGGCTGCCCGTCTCGTAGAACGATTATCTCACCGTCTAAAATTACTGAAGTTTTTTGAGCCTGCCGATACATATCCCCCAGGTCAGGAAAATGAGGGGTTATATTTTTAAGATTCCTGGAAAACAGGGTGGCCGTCCCTGCTTCCAAGTAAGCAAGGCAGCGGTAACCATCCCACTTAACCTCAAATACATAGTCAGGGTCATCGAATGGATCCGCAGACACGGCCAACATAGGTTTAACTAGTGGCAAAGCTCCTGTGGCATGCAGGTTAATGCACCCCCGACAGCATTTTAATTGATGCTAAAAGCATAACGACTATTACTTTTTGTCGGCCGCCGCTTTGCGTTTTTGTGGCGTGGTTTTTCGGGTACGCGGTTTTTTGTCTCGTTGATCCCGCGCCAAATCAATACTGGCCTTTAATGCTGACATCAGGTCTACTACCTTCTCGGTGTCAGGTATGGCCGGTTTTTCAACTACTGCTTCGCCGGCTATTTTAGCCCGAATAGCCTCGTGAAGTTTTTCCCGGTATTCGCTTTTATATTTGGCCGGGTCGAAAGCTACGGTCAGACTGTCAATGAGGCTAACCGCCATTTTAATTTCATTTTCATGTACCTTGGCCGGGGCGCCAATCTCCTCAATTTTTTCCACCTGGCGTACTTCATCGGCATAAAACATGGTTTCCATAACCAGCGCCTGGCCAGCCGGCCGAATTACACACAATGATTTCCTGCTCCTGATAGCCACGTGTGCCACAGCGGCCCTCCCGCTCTCTTCCATAGCCTGTTTAAGCAGAGCGTATACTTTGGTTCCGCCCTCACCAGGCGCCAGATAGTAGGAACGATCATAATACACGGGGTCAATTAACCCTGCATCAACAAAATCGACTATTTCAATACTACGCTCTTTTTCCCCGGCCACTTCGGCCAGTTCTTCGTCAGTCATGGTAATATACCGGCCCTTTTCGTATTCAAATCCCCTTACTATTTCACCCATTTCCACCTCGTCGTCACAATAAGGGCAAAAGCGTACGTAGCGCACCGGAGTGCTGCATTTTTTATGCAGGTAGTTGAACTTAACGTCCTTTTTTTCTGTGGCCGCATATAGTTTGACAGGGACATATATCAAACCGAAAGTAACGGCACCTTTCCACATGGAGCGCATGCCCTGATCACTCCAAAATAATAGTATTCTTTCGTTTGTTATTATTGTTAAATGTGCAAAAAAATAACCCCGCTGCATAAGGGTAAATTGTACCTGACGTACATCTTTAGCCAAATTATGCCTAAAGATGTACGCTCTATGGGTTTTTAAGCGAAGGCAAATCTCTTGAGAGGTTACCTGGCCCCGGCTTCTTTCAACGACTTGATCATTTCATCCTGACCTTTCTCTTCGGCAAACATTAAGGCTGTCCACCCATCGATTTGCTTAGGATTTACATTCGCACCGTACTCCAGCAGTATGTTAAGAATTTCTGTGTGTTTATAATTGGCAGCCATAATTAACGCTGTTGCACCTTCGTTATCCCTGGCGTTCACCTGAGCGCCGTTTTCCAATAACTCACGCACTGCCAGGGTTTTTCCACTTATCGTAGCCAATATTAAAGCATTGGCTCCGTCCACATTCTTTTTATACGGACTTGCACCGTGCTCCAGTAACATCTCTATGCAATCAATGTTTCCCTCACCACTGGCGAACATAAGCGCCGTCATGCCATTCTTGTTCTGTGCATCTACGACCGCTCCATGCTCCAGCAATACCCGCATAACGTCAACATGGTTTTTAAATGCAGCCAATGTCAGTGCCGTACCACCCATGGCATCGGTTGCATTGACTTCCGCTCCGGCCGAAAGCAGCTTTTCTACCGCCGCACGATGACCGTTTAGTGCAGCCCGCATCAGAGCGTTCATACCATCGTCATCAACGGCGTTAACATCGGCATCCCGTTCCAATAGTACTTCTAACACATCCTGTTGACCGTGTAGGGACGCCCGCATCAGGGCCGTTTCCTTACCGTCAAATCTAGTATTAACATCCAGGCCCTTGTCCAGAAGTTCCCGCACGGTTTCATCTTTACCGTCGCTGGCAGCGAACATCAGTGCAGTTACATCACCTTTAGAGCAACCCGACAAGAAAGCCAAAACCAAAAATAAGGCAATGAGCAGTCTATAATGCAAACGCAACCCTCCTAATCGTTTCTATTATCAGATTATTTCATCATTAAATCAAATAATTCCTTCCCACATTAAAATTCCTGTGTATTATTTCTTAACCAACAGTTATAACAACGGTCAATAAGCCCGGTTAATTAGGTTTTTATCATTTACCTCAGGCGTTAACACATACTGGCATGGTCGCATAGTATAAACCGAAAAACAAAAAAACCAAAATAACTAAAGCAAGGAGGTTTAATTTCAATGGCTTACGGTTCTGGTGGTGGCGGTGGTTTCATCCTGTTCCTGGTGCTTATCCTGCTGGTATTCGGAATGTTTCCATTCTTTGGCGCATATGATGCAAAGAAATAATTAGCTTACAGCGCGAATTTATCGCAAGCAGCAGTATGTTAAGCGTTTAAATCTTTAGGATAAATGACCTTGATGTCACGTGATAACATTTAAGGAGTATCACAAAAAGAGCCCGGATCGCGTTTAGCGACCCGGGCTCTTTTTTAGCCAACCATAAAAGATTAAAGTTCACAGTTTTTAAGACTCAGCCTTGGCAGACCGGCGCAGGTATTGGTGGAAGAAATACTCTCCAACCGCTATCAGTACGGCAAACACAATTAAAGAAGTCAGGCCGGTACGAAAAGGTACAACCAGTAAATCTACAATATAAGCAACCACAAGAGCCATTACCCCATCGCCTAATGAAGCCACTATATTACCGTATTTAGGCAAAACCATCAAATCACCCACCCAGTAATTAAGGGCTGTCCCTCCCAGGGCCACTAAAAGCACCCACATCCAGGCATTATTATTCATGGTGATGAATGCAATGGCGGCAAAAATAAAGGTCATGGCAAACTTAATAATGAGTGCTGTTGCTGTCTTGTTCATCCTTATCACCTCCCATAATAATTTCTCCCTTATTTAATTTTTTATCCCCCAAACTGTATACAACAAATTAATGCAGTGAAAGACAAACATAAATTTTTATCACTTAGGTCTATTAAAATTGCTGTTAATATAATGAACTTTTTATTATTTTAACCATATAATGGTATAGTAAAATAATTAGGAGGGACTGCTCATGCACACGAAGGATGGCGGAAAATGGACTACACCAGGTTACAACAATAAGGTACCCACTCAAGAATGCCCCCAATTACCGGGAACATTAATTAGAATTTTTATCCCTGCCGGTGCTGTAATTAATCTTCTTAATCTTATTGAAATAACATCACCTTCCGGAATATGTCTGATTGTAAGGATCCCGTTACTGGCAGGCAATGCCAGCTTGTCTAGCATTATTGATTCCATTAAAGAAGCAGGTGGAACAGTGGAGTTGGTTAAAGAGTAATATTATAAGGCTGTACAAAGACCACAGCCTTATAATTGATTACTTATTACTGGAAGCAAGTCGCTTTAAAAATAGGGGCGGGGCCTACCCTACAGGGTGGTGCCTCGTTCTTGTTAAACCTAGTTTAATTAAGGATACACAAAAGAACATATGTCAATTTATTTAGCCAGCTAGATATCCTGGGAACAGTTCCAGGTTGGTATGGGGAATGAATAACGCCGCTACAAACTCCTCCATAAAATCATTTCCAACACTTAATTCAAGGTAAGTTATTTTTTCAGCCAGCATTTCGGCATCATCTCGGGCTTCCCTGGAAAGTAATATCATCTTGGCGCCCATTATGGAACTGTTACCGATATACCTGTATCTTTCTAAGGGGAGGTCCGGAAACATACCTATTTTAATAGCATCCGGCAAGTTGATATATCTACCAAAACCGCCGGCTATATACACCTGCTCAATAGCTTCTATCGGCATACCGATTAGTTTCACCATCGCCCGGATGCCGGCAAAAACAGCAGCCTTGGAACGGAGCAGGTTTTTTATGTCAGCTTCAGAAATGGTAATCTCGCACCCTGTCCCTGATTGCTCCGCAAACACCAGGATAAACTTCTTTTCCCCATCTTCCAGGCGCACCCTGGGGTGGGGTGCAGGTGGCTTAAAGCTGCCGGTACGGTCTATTAGACCACATTCCAGCAGCGCTGCTATGCAATCAATTAAACCCGATCCACAGATACCAACGGGACTCCTATTCCCTATCGTTTCCCAGTGTACGTCAAGGGAACTTGGCTCGATGGTGATGCGTTCAATAGCTCCGTTCATGGCCCGCATGCCATGCATTATTCCACCGCCTTCAAAGGCAGGGCCGGCCGAACAGGCACAAGCCACAAGCCACTCACTATTTCCCAACACCATTTCCCCGTTGGTGCCCACATCGATGAACAAGGTCAACTTGTTCTGTCTTTCAATCCCGATAACTTCGGCTCCGGCGGTAATATCGCCACCAACATAACTGGCTGTGCCGGGAAGACAATAAACCCGGGCCTTGGCATTGGCCTTAATTCCTAGTTCAATGGCTTTAATGGGGATGATGGAATTAAACGCGGGCACGTAAGGTTCCAGACGTATATGTTCCGGGTCGATACCCAGTAACAGGTGAGTCATAGTGGTATTCCCGGCGCATGTGATGTACCAGATATCATCGAAACTGATGTGGTGGTCTTTCAACAAAACATCAATCAATTCATTGACGGTGGTAATTATTGTCTTCTGGAGATGCTGCAGCCCCTTTTCATGTTCAACCACGTATATAATCCTGGAAATCACATCGTCACCGAATATCGCTTGCTTATTGTAAGTACCTTCGATACCTAGCGATTCTCCTGTTTCTAGGTTTACCAGGTGAGCAACAACCGTCGTGGTACCGATATCTAGGGCCACCCCATAAAAATTACTATAGTCCCACCCCGGTTCAATGTTGACTATTTCAATGCAGCCTTTCATATCAGCTAGGGAAACTGTTACACGCCAGTCCCCTTCACGGATTACCCGGGGAAGTTTTTGCATCACGTCAAGCCCCATACGGGGAAAATCCAGTCTTTCCTTCTGATTCAACGCGGTATACAACCTTGATATATCGTCGACGTGGTTATCCAGAGATGGTTCGGACAGTTTTAATGGAACCTTCCAAAATAGAGGTTTTATTTTCAGAGGAGGCTGTTCCAATTCCCGATCCTGGCTAATTAAAACTTGATGTTCCGAAAGCATTGATGATGCTGGGATTTCTACTTCAATTTCATCACGTGGATAAGCCTGACATGCCAAAACATATCCTTCGGCCAGTTCCTGCTCTGTTAATTTTCCCGTGCCATTCAATTGGATTGCACCGTTTTTTATAATCACCCTGCAACGACTGCAGGTACCGGCACCGCCACATGAACTTTTAATAGTAATACCAGTCTTAACCGCTGCATCAAAAATAGTTTCTCGGTCATTTATGGTAGTGGTAATGTGGCCGGGCAAAAAAACAACTTTGTACTCCGGCATTAACCAGACCTTCTTTCATTATGAAATTATGTTCATATCTATCATATTACTGGTTATGGCCATATGTCAATAACTAAAATGGCAAAGAGCCCTGAAGGACATTCTTTTCCCTTCAGGGCTCTTTGCATTTAAGTTTTTATAAACAGTAGTCAACTGAGGTTAAATAAATTTTTTGTTTACTTTTTCGCCGTTATATGAGAAAAGGACTTCTTTTCCATCCACTACTGTTTCCATATGCACTGGCCGGCCCCAGATTTTAAATACGTGCGGCAAGGTTTTTTCCAGGTAATAAACATCCAGATCCATCCCTTCGTGCATATGTTTGAGGTATATTTCCCCTCGCTTGCCAAAATCCCCATTTTCTACAACAATGTGCGGGTAACCGCAATTATAAAGGTTTCTTACCAGTCCGTCACGAACCTTCACCCAATCTTTGTCTACCACTTTCCACTCGTGGCCCACCTTCTTATACAGGTACAGATCCAGGTCGTCAATAAGTTCCCTGGTCAGGTAGTTGCGAATGAAAGAAATATCATTTTCACATTCCCTGACTTCAAATATTTTATTCTTTCCCGCGTTACCCTTGCGTTCATATTTAACACGTTCTTCTTCAGTAGGATTATCCCATCGCTTTTCAATATCCTCGAAGATTTTAAGCCCCAGCAAATAAGGGTTGAGTGTGTATCTGGAGGGATGAATTACACCGGCGTGCATTTTAGCAAACTCAATGGCCTCATCTCCGGTCAGATCAAGTTCCCTTATAATCCGCATATGCCAGTAGGTGGCCCATCCCTCGTTCATAATTTTAGTCTGCATCTGGGGCCAGAAATACAACATTTCCTCACGGATAATAGCTAAAACATCACGCTGCCATTCTTCCAGATCCCGGGCATGCTCCATCATGAATAGAAGCAGGTCCTTTTCCGGTTGCTGGGGAAATTTTTTCTCCCGCTCTTCTCCGCCTCCACACTTGCCGGCACATTCTTTTTGATCCAAATTCCACAGATCATCGTAAGGGGTAGTTTCCTGGCTGTGTTTAATGCCGCATTGACCTTGACTGCACTTCCCGCCGCAACAACCATGTTCCTCATGGCCTTCAGTTTTTTTTACGCCTGAAGAAATGTGATGCTGTGGGTCTACATGTTCTTGAACCGCAATTGCAGAATCGAGAAAAGACTCTACTCGGTCACGACCGTACTTAAACTCGTAGTCTCTAATTCGGTTTGCCGCCGTGGACATGCTTTCCACCATTCTTTTAGTAGTGCGTTTGAAGTAGTAGTTGTTCTTAAAAAAATCATTGTGTGCCAGAACATGGGCGATGACCATCTTGTTCTGTACCAGCGAGTTTCCTTCCAGTAGGAATGCATAACAAGGGTCTGAATTAATTACCATTTCGTAAATGCGGCTCAGGTTGTAATCATACTGAGTTTTCATCTTGTGATAGGCTTTGCCGAAAGTCCAGTGCGAAAACCTGGTCGGCATACCGTACGCGCCAAAGGAATATATTATATCCGCCGGACATATTTCAAAATACATATCATAAAAGTCCAAGTTAAAACTGCGGGCAATGGCATCTATTTTTTCGGTGGCCTCATCTAGCGCCTTAAGTTCACGGGTCGGGTGCAACGGCATCGCTCCTTTCGTCACGCCTTAGACTCATTACGGGTGTGGAAAAATTTTTTCAGAGCCGGATACACGTCACTTTTATCCTTAATTCCAATACTAGTAAAGTTTTCATTGAGCAGTTTTTTAAACGCGTTGCGCAGTGTGCTGGCGTGGTAGTAGGGCCCCTCAATCTCTCCATAACCAACCAGATTACATATCTTAAGCAATTCATTGACATAGCGCACACATCGTTCGTTGTCGGAAGACAGGTTATCCCCGTCGGAAAAGTGGAAAGCATATATGTTGTAATCCTGTGGACTGTAACGTTCTTCAATAATTTCCAGCGCTAGTTTATAAACAGAAGAACAACGGGTTCCGCCGCTGGCCCCTTTGGTAAAAAATTCTTCCTCGGTGGTCTCCCTGGCCTCCACATGGTGAGCCAGAAACACTATTTGCACATTTTGATACTTGGTGCGCAAAAAACGAACCATCCAAAAGAAGAAACTGCGGGCAATGTACTTTTCCCAGGGTCCCATCGAACCCGAAGTGTCCATCATGGCCAGCACGACAGCACTGCTTTCGTACTTAAAGGTAACGTCCCAGGTTTTAAAACGCAGGTCATCTTTGGTAATATCGTATGTGCCCTTGATGCCCCCCTTAAGCGCATTGCGTTTCATAGCTTCCATAATGGTTCTCTTGCGGTCAATATTGCTGGATATGCCCATCTTTCTGACATCTTTGAATTCGAAGGCCTCGGAGGCCAGTTCCGGCTTTTTCTTCTGCTGCAGGTTTGGTAGGCCCAGGTCTTCGAAAATTAGCTGAGCCAATTCATCAATAGTTATCTCCGCTTCATAATAATCCACTCCGGGTTCATCACCGGCGCCGGGACTTTTACCGGGCCCGTCTGCCTTTTTCTGGTCGCTGCCCAGCAGGTCCCCTTCCTTAGAATTACCGTCACCCTGCCCACCGTGCTTACGTTTGCCGGTATCAAAACGGAAATGGTATTCATCCAGGGAACGGATGGGCACCTTAACCACTTTCCTACCGTCTGACAAAATAATACTTTCCTCGCTGACTACGTCTGCCAAATTTTTTTTGATTGCCTCTTTCACCTTTTCCCGGTGCCGCTCCCGGTCGATTTCGCCTTTACGATGCAGCGACCAGTCTTCGCGCGAAATAGTATATTTACCGGACATCTATATAACCCCGCCTTTGGTGAGAGATTAAGCCTGGGTACATCCTCAGGTACTACATTATATGCAGGCAATGGTAAAACAGTATTATGCAAACGGTAATTGACATGTGTCATAAATAACTGGCTGGCTTTATGTTTCTTAAAACAATAAAACCCGGGCTAGGATTCGTCCCGGGTTTATTACTTGAAACTATTTTTTCCCCAGCAGTTTTTCTATCATCGCCTGGTTGGCCAGCTCCTCGAAATTGTCGTCCAGAGGCTCCAGTCGGTGGTCCTGCCCCCTTCTTTGCAGCGAAAGTGTTATAAGCAGGTCAGTGAGTGCCGGGTTTTTAGGCAGCAGCGGCCCGTGTAGGTAAGAGCAAAATACGTTTCTGTACCTGGCCCCCTCGGTTCCATCAGACCCATTATTACCTCCGCCGTGCAACACCTTGCCCAATGGTTGAATGCCGTTTAGGAACGTCCTGCCGCCATGGTTTTCAAACCCCACCAGTCTGGTTTTAATTCCGCCCAGTTCGGCATCGACAACCACATTGCCGATAAGCCGGGTGTCGCCGGCCTCGGTGTAATGATCCATCAATCCCAGACCGGGAATTTCGGTACCATCTGGCATACGGTAATATTTACCCATTAGTTGGTAACCACCGCAAATGGCCAGCACCACCAGACCGTCCTCTACCGCCGCCCGCAGGTTGTTCACCCGGGCGGTCAGATCTTCGACCATCAGACCCTGTTCCCTGTCCGATCCGCCACCGATAAATAGAAAATCGTAATCCTCAAATTGAACTTGATCACCGAGATTGACCTCCATAATCCGCACCGGAATGCCCCGCCAGCGGCAGCGCTGGGCAAAAACCATAACATTACCGCGGTCGCCGTAAAGGTTCAACAGATCAGGATACAGGTGACAAACTGTAATCGTCATGCTCCTTCACCCTTTCTGCCTGCCGGCTTAAAATTTTTTCCACCGGCCATAGCGCTGTATAAGTGGCCAAGATGCCCACACTATCACCTTTCCCGTTTAACACCTGATCCACTGCCTGCTGATAATCCTTTTCAATATCCACCATCCACACCGGCACTCCTGCATATTTAAGGCGCAACGCCATATCCTCAGCCCGCTGCCCCGAGCACACAAATTGGCTGAACTTTTCCGGCTGCAGTGCCAGCATCTCGAAATCCACGTCCCACAGCCATGAAATATCCCTGCCGTCGGCATCATTGTCATTGATGGCAATCAATACATCTTGTTTTGGGGCTTCATGATCCCCCAAAAGTGCGAAAAGAGCCCGGTTGAACCCGGTAGGGTTCTTGACCAGATTCAGAAGCACCCGCCGGTTATTATAACAGAACGATTCCATCCGGCCCGTAGCCGGTAAGTATTTTCCGAGGCTGACCAGAGCAGTTTGTGGAGCCACTTGCAATGATAATGAGGCACTAAATGCTGCCAGGGCATTATAAAGGTTATGTATGCCACGCACTGGCAGCCTGACTTCCCAATGGCCGTCGGTACCTCTTACCATCGCTTTAATGCCGGTTTCTTCTTCAAACACAGCCGAAGCTTCCAGGTCGGGGTTAGGGCGGGCAAATCCGCATCCGGGACACGAATAATCACCCAATTGGCTATAAATATATATCCCATAAAGGAGGCTAGCACCACATAATGGGCAAAACTTAGCTTCCCTGCTGTATGAAGCACCGACTGATAGCTCTTGCACCGGCAGAACACCGTAAAAAAGTGCCGGCAAACCGGATTCAACCGCCAGTCGGGCTACCAGCGGATCGTCACCGTTTAGAATTAGCTTTGCATCACTGGTGAGTTTTTTCAAAGCTTCCAAAACCTTTTTAACCGTTGTGTCGAGTTCACCATACCGATCAAGTTGATCCCGGAAAAAGTTGGTTACAACCACCATGTCCGGCTTAATTAAGCTTGATACCAACGGGAAAACGGCCTCGTCCACTTCCAGCACAGCATAATCAGTGCTAACCCGGCCCGTAATACTCCCGGAGCGGATAAAAGCCGTAACCACTCCGGTCATCAAGTTGGCTCCTTCCCGGTTGGCCACAACTTTATGGCCGGCTTGTTCCAGGATACCCACCAGCATATTGTTGGTGGTAGTCTTGCCGTTGGTCCCGGTAACCATAATCACCCCTTTGCGGGGTTGGCGCCGGTAATGATCCAATATAGCCGGGTAAATACGCAGTGCCAATTTGCCGGGAAGCGACGAACCCCGCCCCCGACCGGTTAAACGACTGGCAAACATGGCCAGCCTACCAACAATAACAGCCAGTATTAAACGCAAATTCATAGTCTACCTCTGCAATACTAAATAGTTTTTGTTAATCGGCGGTTTGATAGTAAACTACCCCATTCCGCTTATAACTGCCAATTAACTGCTTTTTCAACATCAAATCCAGGTTAGCCTGTATTTCGGATAGGCCCAGAAAGACATCCCAGCCCCCAAGGTTTGGGTATGTTTTGCGACTTAGCTGGTATGTGTTCAAATCCTGACCTTTTAACATTCCCAGTATCAGCTTGACCTGAACATCATGATGCCCCCGCACAGTATCAATTACACCATGGTAATCGCTGAACGTACCGCCATGCCCCGGGAATACCACGGATATATCCATTTTCTCCACTCGTTCCAAGCCCTGCAAATATTGGCTCAGTGTTGGCATACGCCGGCCGGGATGGTCTAAATCCGGTTCCATTAGCGGGTTGGGGGTAATATGCGGCAGCATAAAATCGCCGGAGAAAAAAAATTTCTGTTCCGGGCTGTAAAGACACACATGCCCCGGGCTGTGCCCCGGCAAATGCAGCACCTGTAGAGATACTCCGTTTTCAAATTCAATTAAACTACCATCCTGTACTTCATGCATTTTTTTATCAACCAACGCCGGGCGAGGTAATTTATCTCGAACCACCTGGATGGCCTGAAGTGCATCGGTTGGAATGCCTGTTTCCAACACGTGGGGCAACCGTTCTTCAATAGAATCTTCAGTACTCGTCAATTTTTTAATTTCCAATTGATGAGCTATAACCGCAGCGCCGGACTCGGCAGAGATTTTAGCTGCCAACCCGCTGTGATCCGGGTGACTATGGGTTAATAACACCCTCTTAATTTCGTTAATGTTTACACCCAACTGTGGCAACATGTGCCGCAACATCTTATATGCTTCCGGTGTATCCGCACCTGCATCTATTAAGGTCACCGGCCGGTTCTTAATGACATAAATGTTTACTGGTCCCACTTTGTAGGGGGTAGGTAATGTTACTTGGTATACAGATAGCAATAGCTGTCATCCTTTCCGTGGCCACTGTACGTTACACTGCAGTCGCCACTACTAAAAGAGCGCGCAGTAACCATTTTTCTTCTTTTTTTCCCTCGTGCTTAGCCGAGTTTAGAACTCGATTTTGTTTACCGAATGCCTTTTATTAGCGTTGCCAGAGTTTATACAAAGTGCAAAGCCACGCCTTTAGGCGTGGCTTGAACGGCCAACTGCCGTCGGTATCAGATCCCTCACCCGCCACCGTTATATCCTGTCGACACGATTTTTCCGTCCTCTACGATTACCGGGACTTTGCCGGCCCTGTACTTTTCTTTAACCAAACGCTTGGCGTCTACATCCTCGCTGGTGTTTATTTCCTTGAACCGAATTCCCTTAGCTGTATAATCGTCCACCGCCTGCTTACAGTATGGGCAACCGGTCTTAGTGTAAATAACTATTTCACCCACTGTCTCACCCCCATATTATATCGATTAGACAACCTCACCTAACTCCTGGTATAACCAGGGTCGCTATATATTCATCTTCTCCCCCGGTGGCATGAACTCGGAACATCCAATGTCCCCGGGCATCGAATTTAAACTTCAGGGCGCCGTTTTCGTCTGTAAAAAGTTCGTGTATAAAACCGTCTCCATCATAAATATGGTATGTTGCCAGCACCCGGGTTCCTGCCAAAGGCTTTCCATCAAATAGCACGGTTAGGTCGACGGATGCACCGGGACTAAATTCGCTATATTCCCCCGGCACAATTTCCAACCCCCGGTTAAATGGCCTACCCTGCCCGTGCACATGGTGGCCAAATGGCACCAGTACCCGGGCCAAGTAGTGAGATTGCCCGGCGTGATGCTCGACTTGCGCGGTATAAATGCCTTCCGGGCCGCCTTCAAAGACCAACTCATAATTAAAACCATCCCGATCCATAACAACAGGCACACTAAACTCACGTCCACCGGGTTCCTTTACGAGGCCCGTCCAGTTTACAGGTTGATCCGGCTTGTCCCGTTTCATAGCCTGTCCCCAGAGCACTTTTACCCTGGCACTGTCGCCATGATGAAAATGAAGATGAGCGGGCTCCAACCACAGCCCATATCCGTTCACAGTTTTTCTCATATGCAAAGAAATCACCTGCCTTAAAAGTGTAATTATACCTATTATAGAGCATTGTCAGATTTTTTAAAAACCGTTATTGGTAATTTTGCCCCTGTTGTATCTCGAGTACGGCTAGTTCGTTTTTTAATTCTCGGGATGGCAGTCTGCGCATTCATCGCAGCACCCGATCGTGCCGTCGTCCTGGCGGTATACCAATCTTATATGACACAGTTCGCAATCACCTTTTTCCGGCACACAGGGTTCAGGGTGGATAATCACCTGCAGTGCGGGCAGTCTCTGGCGCAGATCTTGCTCAATATTATCGCACAGAGCATGAATGGACACTATCTGTTTGCCCCGGGGTACAACAAGATTAAAATCAACATGCTTCTCCGGGCCTGCCTTGCGGGTGCGCAAATTACGGTAGTCCACGAACAGACCGGCATATTCCTGTAATACTTCTTTTATCGCTATTTCATCACTGTCCGGCAGCCTCACGTCAAGGATACTGCCCACCGACTCGTGCATCAGGTCGTACGCCGCTTTTAATATTAAAAGCGCCACAGCTATAGCTATGATGGGGTCAATGATGTAAAATCCGGTCAGTTTAATGGCTGCAATGCCGGCCAGAACTCCCAGCGAGGTCATTACATCGGTGCGCAGGTGCCAGGCATCGGCAAGTAGGGCGGGGGAATCGGTTTGCTTGGCTACGTGCATCAATCGGGATGAAACATACAAGTTCACGGTTGCTGAAATACCCATTACCACCATGCCCAATCCCAGTGACTTTATCTCGGTGGTTTCATACAGCTTGGGCACGGCTTCCTTGATAATCAGAGCGGCCGCCGCAACTATCAGCACAGCTTCAATTATAGCCGCCAGGTTTTCAAACTTGCCGTGCCCATAGCGGTGCCAGTCATCGGCGGGCTTGTTTGATTCCTTTACTGAAGCGTATGCAATTACCGATGCTACCAAATCGAGACCAGAGTGTATCGCCTCGGAAATAACACTGATTGAATTCATGGACAAACCTACTGCAAGTTTACCTGCCGTTAAAAACGTATTTGATATAATTGATAAGCGGGCAACTTTTACTTTTTCCCGCGGATCCATAAAAACTCTCTCCCTAAAATTTAAAAATAATACCCTAAAGTAAATTAATGCCCGGGGCCATCATCTTTAAGCAGGCCAAGATGAAGTCCCGCGGGCATAACCGCTGCCTTAACGGCCCGGCCGATTTTCTGGATCCGGCCTGACTGTGTATTCACTTAATATAACATATGTTGCCATTGCGTTCAATAATTACGGGCAATAAATGGTATGTTAAAGATTAGCGCTCGGGCTGCTCTTTCATGTGCTGTAACCCCACCCTATGTTTTCGCGGGCGGATCCTCATCATCAGTACCACGGGTTTCCTCGTAAAACATACCATCATCCCCTACCTCGTAAGGGATATGATCCACCAGTTCGGTGTAACCTACAGCCTCCTCGTCGGCGCTGCCACCGCCGTAATAAGAACCGGCCCCGGAATGTGGTGAATGCTCCTGCCACTTGGCCAATTCCTGCCAGGCGTCTTCTGTATCGTACATGGTACCTTCTTGCTGACCGGTGGTTCTGGCAAAAGGAGGTTCCAGTATATCCTCCTCCACCGGTCGCACATTTATCCGGTTAGGTGCCTCCTCGTAACGTCCATGACAATCCACACATTGGGTGGTGTAAGGTACCGCTGTCAGTCGTTCTACGGGGATCTCCCGGCCACACATATCGCATTTTCCATAAGTTCCTTCGCCCATGCGTTTTAAAGCATGAGCTATGGCATTAAGTTTAATTTGAGCATCTTCACGAAGAGACATATCCTTACTCCGCTCAAACACTTCGCTGGCTATATCAGCGGGATGCTGGTCATAAGCGGATAGTTCCTCGATAGATTCTGATAGCGAATTGTCCAACCCACCGTCATCAATGTGCCTTTTTAACTCCATATTCCTGTGTTTCTCCTGTTCCAGTTCACGTCTGAAGTGATCCAACAATTCCTGTTTCATCTTTTACCCCCACGATTATTGTTTTCCCAGCTGAGCCTGAACGATTTTAACCAGGTCGGCGATGAAATCTCCAATTAAGGGCAGATTAAGAACCGCCAGCCGTTGCAGTATGAGCACCAAAATCGCTCCGAGAATGGCAAACCCGATGGCAATACCCAGCCCCCTGGCAATTCCGCTGATGAAATTTACGTATAACAATCGGTACGGGTTTTCCAGCAGATCCACGTATTCAGCCAGTTTCATTTTCTCCATGTTGATGGCCAGTTCACGAACCCTTTCCTCAAGGGCCTGCAAAACCACATTTTCCTTATCCTTCACCGGTTCCGACCCCCAATTATTCTTTTAATTTGCCCCGGCAGTACAAAAAAAATAAACGGGGCCTAAAACCCCGTTTATTTGCGGTCTTTAATTCTTTAAGCTGCATCATGGTTAGGCATTAATCACTAGGCCCGATTCTTTTTCTCCCTCAGCTTTAAGTCCACCCATACCGGACTGGCATTAAATATTGAAGAATACGCCCCACTGGCGACCCCAATAAGCATGGCCAGCACGAAGTTCTTAACGGTGGTGCCACCCAGGAAGTAAAGGGCCAGCAGCACAAACATGACCGTCAAAACAGTGTTTATGGAGCGGGCCAGAGTCTGCCAGAGGCTGGTGTTTACTAGTTCATCCAGTGTTTCACCCTTCTTGCGGGTCTTCAGGTTTTCTCTGATCCGGTCGAAAATAATAATGGTGTCATTAATGGAATAACCGATTATAGTCAGTATGGCAGCCACAAAAGCGCTGTCCACCTCCAACTGGAAGATGGAGAATATACCCAGCACCACCAGAATGTCGTGCAATATTGCTATAATGGCAGCAATCCCCTGCCTGAGCTCAAAGCGATAGGTGATATAGATTAACATCAATATTGAAGCTACTACCAGGGCCAGCAACGCCTTTACAGCCAATTCCTGGCCGATAACCGGGCCCACCCGTTCGTTGCGCAGCAGGGTTACCCCACCCAGCTTTTCGTCCAGTGAAGAAACCAGCGTGGCACTTTCCTCTTCGGAGAGTTCCCTGGTTCTAATCAAATAGTCACTGTCGCCGCTTTTCTGCACGTTATTCGAGGCGCCGAACCCTAACCCCTCGATCACACCGCGCACATCCTGGATATCTGTACCCTGTTCGGCTCTTATTTCCACCAGGTTACCCCCGGTAAAGTCAATACCAAGGTTTAAACCCTGCAGCGCCAGGGAGACCAGTCCGGGCAAAATCACCATTAGTGATATAATGTACCATATCTTTCTGTGTTTGATGAAATTAAACATTTTTCAGCCCTCCCTAAGCGCCGTAATACTTGGGATTTTTCGTTAGGTTGGTGGCGGCGACCAGGTGCAGCATCCATCTGGTCATGGTGAGTGCAGTGAACATGCTGGCCAGGATACCGATACTCAGGGTAACAGCAAACCCGCGAATCGGACCGGAACCAAAGTAATACAGCACCACCGCTGCAATTAAAGTGGTCACGTTGGCGTCAAATACCGCTACAAAACCGCGTTTAAAACCGGCATCTATAGCAGAACGAATGCTTTTACCCGAACGAAGTTCCTCTTTAATACGCTCGAAGATAATCACGTTGGCATCCACCGCTATGCCCAGCGACAGTAGGAAACCGGCAATACCGGGGAGGGTCATGGTGGCATGGATACCAATAAAAATGCCCAGAACAATCAAAGCGTATATGGCCAATGCAATAGAAGCGATAAGACCGGGTACCCGGTAATAAACTAGCATGAAGGCCAGGATAGCAATTAAGCCCACTATGCCTGCATTAATGGATCTGTCCAGAGAATCCTGACCTAATTGCGGACCCACGGTGCGCTTTTCCATCACATCAAGCTGGACTGGCAAAGCGCCGGAACGCAACAGAATGGCAACTGTGTGTGCGGCTTCCAAGCTTTCGTATGGGCTAATCCTGGCCTTACCGTTGGTGATGGGTTCCGAAACCACCGGATTTTGCAGCATTTCACCATCCAGGTAAATGCCGATGGGTTGTCCTACGTTTTGAGTGGTGGCCTGGGCGAACTTACGGGTGCCCTCGGCGGTAAATTCCAGACCTACCTCTACCATACCCGACGTGGGATCACGACTTTCGATAGCGTCTTTAAGGTCGCTGCCGGTGATAATGGTCTCACCTGCGGCATTCTTAAACTCCAGGTAAGCCGGTTTAATCATGTCCCGAACAGCCTTCTCCGGATCTTCAATCCCCGCCAGTTCAACAATGATGCGCCGCTCCCCCTGACGTTGGATGATGGGTTCGGCCACGCCGGTTTCATTAATCCTGTTTTCCAGGATGGCCACCGCCCGTTTCAGGCTATCATCGGTAACCTTAGCTTCGGGAGTGTCCTTGGCTTCAAGCACCACGTGCACCCCACCCTGTAGATCAAGACCCAGGACAATCTCTTTACCCCAGGGCAGCCATTTAATATCTTTGAAAATTGACAGCGGAGCCGCTGCCGTTAAACCCACGGCAATTACTGTGACTAATATGACAGCCAGGGTCAATACTTTACTCCATCTCATACCGGCTCTCCCCCTATAAATAAGGTGTTGCAAACATACTTCAAATTAAATAGTGCCCGGTTTATTTACAGTAATCTGTTTTCGTTGACCACAAGTTCAAATTGGCACCGCAAAAAAACAGCTGCCCGCCTGCATAACATCATCCTGGTTAAAAAAATTTCAAAATACTCCAAAACGGGGCATATTTCTGTGTTAATTTCCAGTTCCATGGTAATAGTACGTTTCTTTTCGTTTACCCAGACAAAAGAGTGCTCCACAGCATAATTGACCCGGTCATGGATATCGAAGGTGGCGTAATCCTGGTTGCGCACCCGGGAACGATGCACATCAGACTTGTCCGCCATAATCAGAGCCGCAGCCACGGTATTAACAGGCTGCCCGTAATCATCCTCATGATTGGCAATGGCGGATATTACCATAGCTACTTCCTCGGGATCCATGCCCATTTGTAGCAATAGCGAACAGCAAATAGTAGCGCCCGATATTCCATGATCATTTCGACTGACTACGTTACCGATATCATGCAGATAACCGGCTATGGAGGCTAATTCCGATTCACGTTCACTGTATCCCAGCTTGTCCAGAATATTCTTGGCAATGCTGGATACCAGGTTCACGTGACGGTAACTATGCTCTGTAAAACCCAATACTCCAAGGTGCTCATTGCCCTTGCGAATAAAACTATCTACAACCGGGTTACATTTGACGTCCTCTAGAACGACCAAACCCAGACCTCCTCGGCCGCACATGATCAATCAATAAAAAGAGTAGACCGGGGCCTACTCAAATTATACTATTCCTTGACAAATTCCCCAACTTCGGGAGTTCTTTTCTGAGAAATGGCGTGCTTTAAAATTTCGATACGCACGTTGTCGGCCACTCTGATAACGAAGCTGTCTTCTTTGACTTTAACGATGGTAGCGTATAAGCCCCCTGCGGTGACGATATCGTCGTTAACGCCAAGGTTTTTGACCATTTCCTGGTGTTTTTTCTGGCGTTGTTGCTGAGGCCTAATCATAAGAAACCATAACAAGGCGAACAGACCGACTATATAAATAATACCAATATAGGATTCTTGCAAACCATTAACCTCCTTTCTGCATGAATTCAAAACATATTACTTATTCTTTCTTACCGGGCATTTCCCTTTTTTTATTTTTGCGGTGTTAAGAAATGGAATATAAAGGGCTAAAAAAGATTATCTCGGACACCGCTTCGTAAGAGTTCAAGTCAAGAACCGTCCCCGACTTGAAGCGCGTTGTAGCGAACTAGAAAATCTTCCCTAAACCGATCTAAGCTGTTGTTAGCTATGGCGGTTCGGATATCCTGCATCAATGTGAGCACGAATTGCAGGTTGTGCCAGGTAGTGAGCCTGATTCCCAGTACCTCGTTGGCCTTAATTAGGTGTCTGATGTAAGCCCGGGAAAAGTTTCGGCACGCGTAGCAGTTACATTCCGGATCCAGGGGCGTAAAATCCCTGGCATACTCGGCGTTGCGCACCACCAGTTTACCGTCCCGGGTAAAAACTGTTCCATTACGAGCAATCCGGGTAGGCAGCACACAGTCGAACATGTCCACCCCGCGGTACACACCCTCCACCAGACAGTCCGGTGAACCGACGCCCATTAGGTAGCGGGGTTTGTTTTCCGGCATGGCCGGTACCAGGTAATCCAGCACCTCGTACATCAATGGCTTGGGTTCGCCAACACTAAGCCCCCCGATAGCATAGCCGGGAAATTCCATAGCCATTATTTCGGCAGCGCTTTTTAATCGTAAATCCCGGTACATTCCACCTTGAATAATACCAAACAATGCCTGATCTTGCCGGTGGTGGCTATCCAGGCAGCGTCTGGCCCAGCGGGTGGTGCGCTCTACGGCTGCCCGTGCATCCTCGTAACTACACGGGTAAGGTGCACATTCGTCAAAAGCCATCGCCACGTCTGCCCCCAGGGCCATCTGTATTTCCATGGATTTTTCCGGGCTGAAAAAATGCTCGGAACCGTCTATATGGCTGCGAAAGGTTACCCCGTCGTCGGTAATACGGCGTAGCGGGCCAAGGCTGAATACTTGAAATCCACCGCTGTCGGTAAGAATGGGGCCGTCCCAGCCCATAAACCTGTGCAGTCCCCCGGCCTCGGCAACTATGTCGTGCCCCGGTCGCAGGTACAGGTGGTAGGTGTTGCTAAGAACTATGGTTCCGCCTACCTCGCGCACTTCCCCGGGGGTCATGGTTTTTACGGTGGCCTGGGTGCCCACCGGCATGAAAACCGGTGTTTCTACCGGTCCGTGCGGCGTTTCCAGCAGACCCAGCCTGGCCCGACTACCTGCATCTTTCCCCGTTACAGTGTAAGTAATAGCCATTGTTACTCCTTAGATTCAGGATTCAGAATTCAGTAGTCAGAATTCAGAATGTCCTAGAATATGCTTTTGTGCTAAATAAATTTCGTTTTAGAAAAGTTTAAACTTTGGTAGCGTCTCTTATAAGATAAACCACAAACAAGTGCGCCTTCTGCTGGATCAGTAATTCAAATGTATTACTGATTTTCTCATTCTGACTCCTGACTCCTGAATTCTTCCCTTCTTAGATGATCAGCATAGCGTCACCAAAACTAAAAAAACGGTAACGCAATCTAACAGCCTCATGATAAGCTTCAAGAACCCGCTCCCTCCCCGCCAGTGCGCTAATCATCATCAGCAGTGTGCTCCTGGGCAGGTGAAAATTGGTCACCAAGCCGTCAATCACTCGGAACCGATAGCCGGGGTAAATAAATATTTCCGTCCAGCCGGAACCCGGTTCAATTATACCGTTGTCTTTACCACTGGTTTCCAGGCATCTCGTGGTAGTGGTACCCACCGCCACCACCCTGCCGCCCCTGGCTCTTGTTTTGTTAATTACCTGCGCTGTTTCCGGGGTTATTTCATAATACTCGGCATGCATGTGGTGCTGGGTAATGTCTTCCACCTTAACCGGGCGAAATGTGCCCAGCCCAACGTGCAGCAGTATCGGTGTTACGTTAACACCGCGTTCTTTAATACTTGACAGCAGCTCAGGTGTAAAGTGCAAGCCGGCAGTGGGCGCAGCCGCAGAACCTGGTTCGCATGCATATACTGTCTGGTAACGATGCGGGTCATGTGGCTGTTTCTTAATGTACGGCGGAAGCGGCATAGCGCCCAGCTGATCAAGCAATCGATCAAAGTTCCCCCTGTATTCGAATCGCATCAGCCGACACCCGCCTTCAGTAACGGCTTCCACTGTGCCCTGCAAATCATTACCAAATTTAATACCCGTTCCGGGAGGTACACGTCGCCCAGGTCGTACCAGCACTTCCCAGGCGTCTTCCTCTACCCGGGTGAGCAATAAAACTTCAATTTTAGTGCCCGTACCTTTCTTTTCTCCCCACAGTCGGGCGGGAATCACCCGGGTATTGTTAATAACCACCGTGTCCCCCGGACGTAGGTATTCTGCAATATCCCTAAACAGACGATGCTCAGGCTCACCGCCTTTTCTTGAAAGCACCAACAACCTTGACTCATCTCGCCTGGGGGCTGGTTCCTGGGCTATCAGTTCTTCCGGCAGGTGATATTCAAAATCAGTTATCTTCATGCAGCAACTACTTTCCGGTATTAGGTATTTAAGCCCCGTAATTATTTAACATGTCGACACCTGTATAATAGTATTGCAAAATATCCTGGTAATTATAACCTTTCATCGCCAGACCTGATGCACCCCACTGAGACATCCCAAGCCCGTGCCCCAAGCCGCTGCCAATAATGACCACACCGCACAGCTTTCCATTGGTGTCTGTATCCTTTTGCATAGAGAAAAGAGAACTGTTCAGTCCCAGTACAACACGCACCCGGTCGGAGTTATTTATATCTACCTGCATGGGATTTCCTGCAGCATCACAGCCTTCGATTAAAAGCCGTTTTACACGCTGTCCGGATGATGTTCGTTGAACTTCCTTTACATCGGTAACTAGGAAGAATTCCGGGTAGGGGCCGGGATTTGAAAAACTCTTTAACTTATCATTAACAACACGGGTCAGCTGTTCTATTGAATAGGTAACAGTCCAGTTGTAATACTTACTATTGAAGTCGGCAGGATCTTCCCGGGCACGGATATACCCCAGTGTGTCCCTCCATACGTCCTCACAATTTTCCGTGTACCCACCGCTTGAAGAGTGAAAGAATGCGGAAATAAGTTGACCTCTGTAAACAAGCACCTTTCCGGCGGTTTCATCCACCGCCCGCGTAGTTTGGAGATGTTCCCCGTCATAACCCCGGTAAACTTGGTTTTGCTGACTATCCAGCACATCGAACCCTTGGCTCCCGTAACTGCCCAACTGGGCGATCACGTAAGTGCGTCCTGCCACAGCCTGGGCCTTTAGTGCTTCCAGGGGGAAAGATGCAGGCATCTCCGCCGGCACCACACCGTAGAGGTAATGTTCTATGGGCAGTTCATTGATTACCGTTAGCCCTGCGCCGACCGGCATGATCTCAACGTTACCGCGATACCGGGCAGTTCGACCGTACTTTTCCAAAGCAAACAGGTTCAATCCACCCTGGGACATAGCCGTTACCCTGCCGTTTCCATCCAACGCCCGCAGGTCGCCGGAGTCGTTGATATAACGCAGTCCGCTTCCGGCACTTAGTACGGCAAGCCCGGACAACGAATCTTTCTGCTGCAGAGTTCCGCTGCCCGACAGGATACTCTGTTCGGATTTAATCTCCTCGGCTCGAATGGAGCCTTTATACAGTCCTTGATTATCTCCATTCCGGTTTAACATTGTAAACTCGCCTACGTTAGCAGCGACCCATGTTTCACCCGGGCTCGTTTCAGCAATTAATTTGCCGCTGTGGGCATCCACCAGTCGGTAGCGGCCCTGAAAGCTTAACCTGACTTCGGGCACCTGCTGGGCTATCCCTACCCGTACGGTATCACGGTTACCCCGCACATCCGCTAGAGCAGGCTCCTGAGGCCATAAAAAAGTCATAACTATGAACACCAGGGACAGATACATAAACCTTAACGAAAAGGCAGCCTTAATTCCCGGCATAAAAAAAGAACCTCCCTGACAAACAAATAATGTTTATCGTGGGAAATTCGACAGAAAATATGGGCTTTCCTGCCTATAATCATCATTAAACTATTATTATCTTATAAATACCAAATTTAACACAAGTGTTAACAGCAGACTGACCAATACCATGGTCACCACCGGGAAATAAAAAGTAAAGTTGCCACGCTGAACCAGGATATCTCCCGGCAACCGGCCAAGTCCGGTAACCTTTCCGGCTATCATTAACAATCCGCCGACCAGCACCATAATAAAACCAAAACCCAAAATTACTTTGCCAATCGAGTACAGGGAATCCATCCTAAACTCCCCCGCCATTTTTATCGCGTACTATTTTTTTCTTCTCTTCTTTATAATATCGTTCTTTTTCGCTAAAAATGCAACCGCAGTATTGTTGTCTATACATGCCAAGAGCGCGAGATATTTCCGTAGCTTCACGGTAACCAGTACGAAAATCTTCGTAATAAAACGGGATGCCTGTTTCCTCTGCAACAGCTATCCCTGTTTCCCTAATCAGGTCGTGTTTCTGATAAGGGCTAACCAGTAGCGTAGTCGTAAAAGCATCAAATTTACCTTTCCTGGCCACCCTAGCCGCCTTTCTTAGGCGCATGGTGTAACAAAAACGGCAGCGTACTGCTTCCCGGTGCACCACCTCGCGTAGGTAGTGCTCCAGTTCGTATCCGTTTTCCACAATCACAGGTAAACCATGTTCATCGGCATACTGCAATAGGGCAGACTTGCGTTTTTGCCACTCGGTATAGGGGTGGATATTAGGGTTATAAAAGTAGCCATGCACCTGGTGTCCCTGCTCCCTTAATCTGTTAAGTGGGTAAACAGTACATGGCCCGCAGCAATTATGCAACAGTATATTCATTGTCTACAACCATCCTATTACCATAATGCGGGCTGTTTTTCTCCCGGTGCCTCTAAACCCAGATGTTTGTATGCTGCCGGCGTGGCTACCCGGCCTCGCTGGGTACGAGCCAATAAGCCAAGCTGTAGTAGATAAGGTTCGTAAACGTCTTCTACAGTACCCGACTCTTCTCCCGTGGCTGCGGCAATTGTTTCAAGGCCTACCGGACCGCCACCAAATTTATTGATTACTGCCTTAAGGATCCGGCGATCCGCCTCGTCTAGCCCTAGGGGATCCACTTCAAAGAACTCCAGTGCACACCTAGCTACTTCACCGGTTATGTCACCACTAGCCCGTACTTGGGCAAAGTCTCTGACCCGCTTTAGAAGTCGATTGGCTACTCGGGGAGTACCACGGGAACGCCGGGCTATTTCAATCGCACCATCACTGTCAATATTCACCTCAAAAATGCGAGCCGCTCTGGTAATAATCGTCATCAAGTCTTCCGCACGGTAATAATCCAGCCTGCTTAGGACACCAAACCGATCCCGTAGAGGAGAGGTCATCAAACCCGCCCTGGTGGTGGCACCAATTAAAGTAAACCTGGGCAAGTCAATGCGCAGGGAGCGTGCACCAGGCCCCTTACCGATTATTATATCCAGAGCAAAATCTTCCATGGCAGGATAAAGAATTTCCTCTACCATACGGCTTAACCGATGCACTTCATCGATAAATAGCACGTCACCAGGCTGCAGGTTGGTCAATATAGCTGCCAAATCACCGGGACGTTCAATAGCCGGTCCTGATGTAGTGCGGATACTAACCCCCATCTCGTTTGATATAATGTTAGCCAAGGTAGTCTTGCCCAAGCCTGGCGGTCCAAACAGCAGTACATGATCCAGCGGTTCTCCCCGCTGCAGCGCTGCCTGAATGAATATGCTGATCGTCTCTTTGGCCTTGTCCTGGCCTATATACTCGCCTAATTTACGCGGGCGCAGGTTGGCATCGGTATCCGCATCATCCGCCTGCAGAGCCGCTGATATTATTCTTTCTTTTCTTTGTTCATCCATACCTGTCACCTGATCCCGCCTGTACCAAACGGTTTCCTTAGATTTTATTTATCTCATTATTTATTTCCTTTGATCCAGAAAACGCAGCGCTGATCTGATTAATTGCTGCACATCCTGTGTATCTCCTTGACTAAAAACCTTGCTTACTGCTTCCTTAGCTTCCCCGGCGCTGTAACCCAAGGCCATTAACGCGTTAACTGCGTCATCAGGTATCCCATTCATACCGCCTTCATTAGTAACAGTTGTTTCCGGATCCGTTTCAAACCGGCCTAACTTGTCTTTTAATTCCAGGATAATGCGCTGGGCAATTTTCTTCCCCACTCCCGAAACTCTGGTAAGCGCACCGGTATCTTCCATGGCCAGCGCCCTGCCCAACCCCCTGGGCGTTAAAGCAGAAAGCACTGCCAGAGCAGCCTTGGGTCCCACACCGTTAACACCCAGCAGCAGCAGGAAGGCGGTAATCTCACCAGGAGTGATGAAACCGTATAGCTGCATGTCGTCCTCGCGAACAATCATATGCGTATGTAGCTGAACTTCCTCATAACCACGCAGACCGGCGGCACACCCGGCGGTAACGTTGACTCTATAACCAACGCCGCCAACGTCAATAACTATAGATTCAGGCTCCACTGCAGCCAATTTGCCCTTTAGAAATGCGATCATGTCAATACCCCCCAGCCGCTTCCGTTGTTGGCGTGGCATATTGCCACCGCTAGTGCGTCGGCCACATCGTCAGGACGGGGGATCTCAGGCAGGTTAAGTATTATTTTGACCATGTATTGAACTTGTCCCTTTTCCGCCCGGCCACGCCCTACCGCTGCCAGTTTTACCTGCAACGGCGTATATTCGTATACCTCTATTCCGGCCTCGGCGGCAGCAAGCAATACAATTCCCCGGGCCTGTCCAACCACTAGGGCGGTCTTGGTATTGCGGTTAAAGAAAAGCTCTTCCACTGCCAAACAATCCGGTTTATATTTTCTTAATTTACTATTTAGTTCGTTATAAAGTTTATGTAGACGTAAATGTTGGGGTACGCCGGCTGAACTACGCAAACAACCATAATCCACCGGTGTAAGCCTGTTACCACTGTAATCCAAAATGCCATAACCCATAATGGCGTTCCCGGGATCAATCCCCAGTATTCTCATCCGGTTCACTCCCCATTATATGGTAGCATAACAACTAGTACCGGGCAACACCATGTGCCAAGTAAACATATTTCAATTTGCGCCGTCTTTATCCCCGTCCATTTCGTCGAAGTTTTCTAAGACCATATTTAGTGCGTACTCATCAGGAAACTCTATAGTTTCCTGTAAATTAAGCTTTTCATCGGGTTCTAGGCTGTTAAACACAGCACTTTTCTCCAGCCGTTCCCGCCAGTCCGCGGGCAGTAAACTGATATCAATGTTTTTTTCAACCCGCAGCAGTACCTCGTCGTTACCCAGCGGACCCTGATAAACCGCTGTTTGACCTTCGTGAATGCCCAGGTGCCGGTACTCCCTGTGCAAACCGCAGTACCCGTCAATATTTCTGGTGATGGTCACCTCGTCGTTCTTGTATGACACATCCCAAGCACCGGATGCGGGATATTTCATCTTTAACCGATCCAGATCCAGGCCCACCAATTCTTTTTCTGCCGGCCCGCGCGAATACAACTCCAGATCCCCGCAGGAACGATAATAATTATGTTTTTTTACCGTAGTATAGGGACCTACAAGGGTTTCGACCACGCCATCACCTGTTACCTTATTAATAACACTGGCTGCAGGCTTCATGGCCGGACCTCCAAGCGAATCCAGTACCAGGTAAACCGCAACGGCCATCGCGGCCATAAACATTATGGCCATACCAAGACCGATTAATTTCTTCATCATGGCAATACCTCTTTTTAAAGCTTTTATTTCAAAGTATTGCCAGTAAACTTTAAAAAATAACACGGGCTGCTAAGCAACCCGTTATTCGTCCCCAATTTCGCAATTTGCATATACGTCCTGAACGTCGTCATGATCTTCCAGAGCATCCATAAGCTTTATCATTTGTTCAGCCTGTTCACCGCTTAGCGAGACCGTATTTTTAGGAATTTTGGCTATGCTAGAATGACTTACCTTGATACCTTCCACTTCTAACACATCCAGTACCTGGCTTAGCTGAGCCTGTTCAGTGATTACCTCCAGACTGTCATCCTCTTCCCGTACGTCAACGGCCCCGGCATCCAGTGCCAACAACAAAAATTCATCGGCATCCAGTCCCAGATTGGCCGCTTTCTCTACTATGATTAGGCCATTGGTGTCAAACATCCAGGAAACACAACCGGTTTCACCCAAGTTACCCCCGAACCTGGAGAAAAAATGCCTGATTTCCGCCGCGGTTCGGTTACGGTTATCAGTCATAATATCCAGCAACACGGCTGCTCCACCAGGGCCATAGCCTTCGTAAACGATCTCCTCGTAATTAACTCCATCCAATTCACCGGCACCCTTTTGGATGGCTCTCTGAATGTTATCGTTGGGCATATTGGCTTCCTTGGCCTTGGCAATGGCGTTTTTAAGCCTCAAGTTGGCCTCGGGGTCACCACCACCTTGCCTAGCAGCTATGATAATTTCCTTGGCCAATTTGGTGAATATTTTTCCCCTTTGGGCGTCCACCTTGGCTTTTTTTCTTTTTATAGTAGACCACTTGGAATGACCGGACATGGTTCTTCATACCTCCCTTATTTAATACTGCGGCGGTATTGCCGGCATTTGTTTCTTGTGCAAATTATTTACTGCCAATTCGTCTATTATTTCCTTAACTTTCTCATCCGCCTGACCAGTGAGCAAGTACCGGTCCAGTTGGTCATAGGTTACGCCTAACTCCTTTTCATCGTCATGCCCATGCCATAGGCCGGCGGATGGAGGTTTTTCGATAATCTCCCGGGGCACCCCCAAGTGCCGGGCCAGTTCCCTGACCTCTGCTTTAACAAGGTTGGCGATGGGTAACAAATCTGCCCCGCCATCCCCGTACTTGGTACTGTAACCAACAGTAGTCTCGCACAGGTTACTTGTCCCAACCACCAGGCTACGCCTCCGAGAAGAGTGAAAATACAGGGTGGTCATTCTGAGCCTGGGCTTGATATTTACAACGGATAAGTCCTTTTGCCCGGGATCGTATTCTTCTCCGGTTAACATTACAACCATCTGAGAAAAAATCTCATCAAGTACCACTGTCTTATATCCCAGTCCGATTTTTTCAGCTAAAAGCACGGCATGTTCAGCATCACGCGGATCACTATGACAAGGCATAATCAACCCCAACGTATTATCCGGGCAGGCGTTAATACACAACGCTGCAGTAACGGCAGAATCGATACCTCCGCTTAAGCCCACGACCAGGCCCCTGGCACCCCTGTCGATCATTTGCTGTCTTAACCAGGATTCTATTTTTTTTGCCAGGTCGTCTACCAATTTAACTCCCCCTTATAAATTTGCAACTACTTCATAAAATTTCATTTAAAAACACACTCTTATATATTAACACAAAGCGGGTATAGCGCGGAACATTTGTTGAATCATCCTTCATTTACCTTTATAGCGAACATCCCTACTACTTAGAAATGTTTTTATGACACGCATGCGCCTACGGCGCATGCCATGATTAAAACGTGCAGCTTTAACGCAAAAGCACAACCAAGGTTTGCATTTGCAGAACAAGTTGTTACTTGTTTTTGCGTTACTGCACGATTCAACGCAGCCAAGTGCACCGTTCGCTCCGGATATCACCGGATTGCCGCAAAAGCTTGTTTTTAATCCTGCGATGGTGCCTCAACAGAAGCATGGACGTATACCGGTTTTCTTATTATTATAATTAATATTACAGCTGCAGCAAATCAGTAGGGTAAATAAAAATACTTAGAACTATAGCAAAAACCCCGGTATAAACCGAGGTTTTCGTTAAAATTAATTCCGGCGACGGCCTACTCTCCCAGGGTAAGAACCCAAGTACCATCGGCGCTGGAGAGCTTAACTACCGTGTTCGAGATGGGAACGGGTGTATCCTCTCC